>Ga0268357_101695_pt1 | contig 12945 bp, 11 predicted proteins | sample BioMet10_FD_192466 | JGI IMG/M metagenome (GOLD analysis project Ga0268357, IMG submission 192466) | Sewage microbial communities from Oakland, California, United States - Biofuel 10 (Illumina Assembly) | ecosystem: Engineered > Wastewater > Sewage > Unclassified | place: USA: California... | reverse complement strand
TCTTTACGGTGGCCGATGACGGTATCGGCATCGCTGCGGATTTTTTGCCCCATATTTACGAGACCTTCGTCCAACAGAACCAGGGCGGGGAATCCAGCGGCACCGGCCTGGGACTGTCCATCGTCCGGCAGCTCGTCACCATGATGGATGGCACCATCGATGTCGAAAGCACCGAGGGAAAGGGGACCACTTTCACTGTCAGACTGTCCTTTGAAAGGGCGGCGGCTCCGTCTGTGCCGGAAAAAGCCGGCGAAGCCCATCTGGAAACGGAAAAGGTACTGGCCGGTCGGAAGCTGCTGCTGTGCGAGGACAACGCCCTGAACCGGGAAATCGCCTGTGCCCTGTCAAAGGCCAAGGGCATGACGGTGGACTGTGCGGAAAACGGCCAGGTCGGCGTGAATCTCTTTACCGGCAGCCCGCCGGGGACCTACGACGCCATCCTCATGGACCTGCGCATGCCCGTCATGGACGGCTATCAGGCTACCCGGACCATCCGGGAATCAGCCCATCCCGATGGGGCGGCCATCCCCATCATCACCATGAGCGCGGATACCTTTGACGATGACATCCGGAAATGTCTGGATGCCGGCATGGATGACCACGTGCCCAAGCCTGTGAATCCCGCCCGGTTTTATGCGGCTTTGGCCAAAGCTTTTTCCCGGTAATCAACACGTCCTTGCAATTTGAGGGAAAGGGCATTATAATATAAAGAAAACAAATCTCGTTTTGCCAATGACGGCGTACCGGAATCCGGTGCGCCTTTTTTGGGCAAAAAATGGAAGTGAGGCAACACATGAATTTGACAGATATCATCGGGCCGGTGATGGTCGGGCCCTCCAGCTCCCACACGGCGGGAGCGGTGAAAATCGGCGGGGTGAGCCGGAAACTGCTGGCGGACAGGGTGGTGTCGGCGGATATCGGGCTCCATGGTTCTTTTTTGGCCACAGGCCGGGGCCACGGTACGGACCGGGCCCTGATCGCGGGACTCCTGGGCATGGCGGTGGACGACCCCCGCATCCCGGGGAGCTTTGAGGTGGCCAAGGCTGAGGGCATGGATTTCAGGATTGGCGGCGTGGATCTGGGAGAGGTCCACCCCAATTCCGTGCGGATGGATCTGACCGGGGCGTCGGGCCGGACCCTTCAGGTGGTGGCGGCGTCCCTGGGAGGCGGCCAGATCCAGATCTGTGAGCTGGATGGACTGACCGCCAATTTCAGCGGGGATTTTCCCACCCTCATCGTCCACAACATCGACCAGCCCGGCCATGTGACCGAGGTCACCTCCATGCTGGGGCACAAGTCGGTGAATATCGCCACCATGCAGCTGTACCGGGAAAAGCGGGGTGGCAACGCGGTCATGGTCATCGAATGCGACCAGGAGGTGCCGGTGGAATCCATCGACTGGCTGACCCACCTGGAAGGGGTCATCAAGGTGACTTATCTGAGCCTGGACGGCAGCGCGGAAGCGGCGCGTTCATTATAAAGGAGGAAACATGTACAAATCATTGGACGAAATTTGCAGGGTATCGGAGGAACGGGGGCTTTCTTTCTGGGAGATCATCCGCACGGATGACTGCCGGGAGCAGGGGATTTCCCCGGAGGCTTCCTTTGAACAGCTGGCCGCCATGTACGGGGCCATGAAGGCGTCCGACGCGGAATACGACGCCGGGCTCAAGTCGGCCAGCGGCCTGGTGGGGACGGAGGGCGCCAAGATCATGGCAGCCCGGAAGAAAGGAACCCTGCTCTGCGGGGACTTCATTGGCCGGGTCATGGAGAAGGCGCTGAAGATCAGCGAATCCAACGCCTGTATGAAGCGGATCGTGGCGGCGCCCACGGCGGGGTCCTGCGGGGTGGTGCCCGCGGTGTTTTTAAGCGTTCAGGAGGAAGGCGGCTTTTCTGACGACCAGATGGTGGAGGCGCTGTACGTGGCCGGCGGTGTGGGCGGCGTCATTGCGGAACGGGCCTTTATCTCCGGCGCAGCGGGGGGCTGCCAGGCGGAAATCGGCTCGGCCTCGGCCATGGCGGCCGGCGGCGTGGCCCATCTGTTGGGAGGCAGCGCCCGGCAGATCGCCGGGGCGTCGGCCCTGGCCCTGAAAAGCCTCCTCGGTCTGGCCTGTGACCCGGTGGCCGGTCTGGTGGAGGTGCCCTGCGTCAAGCGCAACGTCCTGGGTGCCGTCAACGCCATGACCGCCGCGGACATGACCATGGCCGGCATCGAAAGCCGGATCCCGCCGGATGAGGTCATCGACGCCATGCGCAGCATCGGCCGGGGCATGGCCGAGGATATCCGGGAAACGGGGAAGGGCGGCCTGGCCGGAACCCCCACCGGCGTGGAAATCCGTGAGCGCATCGCCCGGGATATTTGAGAATCCTTCGGGATTTTTGTATAAACTATCGTTGCTATAGGCATTACTTATAGCCGGATATATGGAAGGGGTATTGGACAGAAGGGCAAAACTGGTATATCCTATATACATGATAGGTAATACATCAAAGACAAATCACATTTCAATGTATAAAGGAGAAAATAAAATGGCAAATAAAGATATCAACAATAGTTCCAATTGGAGTTTTGAAACCAGGCAGCTGCACATCGGTCAGGAACAGGCGGATCCCGCCACGGATTCCCGGGCGGTACCTATTTACGCCACCGCTTCCTACGTCTTCCACGATTCCCAGCACGCGGCGGACCGCTTTGGTCTCCGGGACGCGGGCAACATTTACGGCCGGCTGACCAACCCCACCCAGGGCATCTTTGAAGAACGGATCGCTTCCCTGGAAGGAGGCTCCGCGGCGCTGGCTGTGGCTTCCGGTGCGGCGGCCATCAACTACGCGCTGAACGCCCTGGCGGTTTCCGGGGAACACATCGTCGCTTCCAAGACCATTTACGGCGGCACCTTCAACCTGCTGGAACACACCTTCCCGGTGACCAACGGCATCACCACCACCTTTGTGGATCCGGAGGACGAAAGCGCCTTTGAAGCGGCCATTCAGGACAATACCAAGGCCATCTTCATCGAAACCCTGGGCAATCCCAATTCCAATATCATCGACATCGAAAAGGTGGCGGCCATTGCCCACAAGCACAACATCCCATTGGTGGTGGACAACACCTTTGCCACACCTTACCTGGTGCGTCCCATTGAATACGGCGCGGATGTGGTGGTCCACTCGGCGACCAAATTCATCGGCGGTCACGGCACGGCCATCGGCGGCGTCATCGTGGACGGCGGCACCTACGACTGGAAGGCCTCCGGCCGTTACCCCTGGATTTCCGAACCCAATCCGAGCTACCACGGCATCTCCTTTGCCGACGCGGCGGGTCCGGCGGCCTTTGCCACCTACATCCGCGCCATCCTGCTCAGAGATACCGGCTCCACCCTGTCGCCCTTCCATGCCTTCCTGTTCCTCCAGGGTCTGGAAACCCTGTCCCTGCGGGTCCAGCGCCACTCGGAAAACACCCGGAAGATCGTCGCGTATCTGAACGGCCATCCCCAGGTGGAAGCGGTCCATCATCCCTCCCTGGAAAGCGAACCCAGCCACGGCCTGTACAAGAAGTACTTCCCCAACGGCGGCGGGTCCATCTTTACTTTTGAAATCAAGGGCGACGACGAAACAGCCAAAAAATTCATCGACAACCTGGCCATTTTCTCCCTGCTGGCCAACGTGGCGGATGTAAAATCCCTGGTCATCCATCCTGCCAGCACCACCCATTCCCAGCTGACCAGCGAAGAGCTGTTGGATCAGGGCATCAAGCCCAATACCATCCGCCTGTCCATCGGCATCGAAGACGCCAATGACCTGATTGAGGCGTTGGACGCGGCTTTTGAAGCGGTCAAATAATAAACGGCCAGCTCTTCCCTCGTTTCATCCGTTTTAATAAAACACAAACCATAACTTAAAAACCATAACCTCCCATATAAAACACAGCCCGGACGATTGAACCTCCGGGCTGTGTTTTTCAGGAGCAGATCAGCGTGGTGCGTTGGCAGAAGCTTCCCGTTTAAGCCGGATTTTGTCGGCGTACATGCGCTCGTCCGCTGTGGCAATGAGATTTTCAACTGAAATAGGCGCGGTGCTCCAGGCCCTGCCCACGGCGATGGTGGTGGGAATGCCGCTGGCGAGAATCAGATTTTTCAGTCGGGAGTGCCAGAGGGTGAGCAGGGCATCCATCTCTTCCTCATCCATGTCACAGACTACGGCGATGAATTCATCGCCGCCGTAGCGGTAGCCGTGGACCTGGCGGATGGTGATGGACCGGATGCTGTCGGCGGCCTGCTTGAGCAGGGCGTCCCCGGCCTTGTGCCCCAGGGTGTCGTTGACGATTTTCAGGTCATTCACATCGAAGAAGATGACGCCGCAGGAGGTGAGCTCCTGGTATTCGGTGGCCAGCATGGTTCCCAGCTTGGTGCGGTTGAACAGGTCGGTGAGGGAGTCGTGTTCGCTTTGGTCCATGAGGGTGGCCCGGGTGGTCATGTCCTCGTCGATGTCGACGGTGAACAATGACAGGATGGGCTGATCCTTTTCCAGGGAGATCCGGACGGTGGAGCGGTACCAGCGGTAGACGCCGGAAGCGGCCAGGCTTCGGTAGGTCAGCTGGATTTTTTCTTCCGGGGTCCGGGCGATGGACTGGGGATCGTCCAGCCATTTCAGAAATTCGGGCTGATCGTCGGGATGGATGCGGGTGGCCAGGCGGTGAAGGATGGTGTCCCAGTCGGTGGAAAGGGGGATGTCGATGATGTGGCCGTCCTCATAGCGCAGGCGCCTGCTGGAGCCCGTTTCCAGGTTGACCTGGAAGATGCCCACGTACACGTCGTCGGTGGCTTCAAAGAAGAGCCGGGCGTAGCGGGCGGCCCGCTCGGTTTCCGCCAGGCGCCGCGCCTCGATGGCCTGGAGCTGTTCCATGCTGGGGGTGACGTCCCGGAAGGTGGCCATGGCGAGGGCGGTGGTCCCGTCATCCGTTATGGTTATCGGCTGGAGGATGATCTTGTGCCATTTTCCGGAAAGGTGCTGGTAGACCAGGGTGGTTTTGTCGTGGGACCCGGAGAAAACGGTGGAGACGGCGACGGGGTCAAAAAAACGGCGGACGGCGTCCCGGTATTCCTCCCGGATGGCGGGAAGGATCTGTTCCTCCAGATAACCGGACCAATCGACGCCGTGTTCATGGAGGACGGTGCCCAGGCCCGAGGGACGGCGGAAGGGCATGACCTGCCGGTTGGCGGTATCCAGCACGAGCATGGAAAAGAAATTGTCGCAGAGCTTGTCAAAAATCACCTCAGAAATGAGCCGGAAATCCAGGTTGTGAGTTGTCGGTGTATCCATAATGAACCTCCATCGGATTAACTGGCTTCATTATATAACATATGGATTAAAATTGCCAATTTGACTTTGACCGTCCAGTCTTTAGAAGAGTTGAAAGGTTGCACGTATATCGGCTTTCCCGCTTTTAATTTAAGGTTAACGGTTATAATGGAGTTATTATAAAGTAAAGGAGGCCCCACATTGAAAGGTTTATTCCAGTTGTTGTTCTTTCCCCTTTTTCTGATGCTGGCCGCCCTTGGCTTCTTTTTCAATCTGATAAAATGGGCAGTGCTCCTCGGCCTGATCGGAGCGGCCATTTTTATTGCCTTTATCTTTGCATTGAAGTGAGGCCGGCGAGAGGACGGCCGGCAGGAAATGAAATGATTGAATATCAGAAGAGGAATGGGACGAATGAAACTTACCACATTAATAGAAAACCATTTGGGAAACAACGAAGCGCTTGCCTGTGAACACGGGCTTTCCGTACTCATTGAGACAGGAAAGCACGTGATTCTTTTTGATACGGGCGCCACCGGCAAGGCGGTCACCAATGCCCGCGAGCTGGGAATCGATTTGAACAGGGTGGACCACATCGTGGTCAGCCACGGCCATTACGACCACAGCGGGGGACTGATGTTCCTGCTGCAGTTTTTGAAGAAACAGCCGGCCGTCTTTCTGGGGAAGGGATTCTTTCCGCCAGCCATGCGCTATGATCATTTTACGGATGAAGACGGAAAGGAAGTCTGGGAGTCCATCGGCAATGAATTCACCTATCAGCAGCTGGAGGACATCGGCTGTTTCATCCGCTTCTGCAGCGAGGACGTCACCGCCCTTTCGGACGATGTGGTGATATTCAAAAACTTCCCCATGCACACCAGCTTTGAAAAGCTCAATCCCCACTTCAGGGTGGGGCAGACCGAAGGCGGGCGGCTGGACACCTTCGACGATGAAATCGCCCTGGGTTTGAAGACGGATAAGGGGCTGGTGGTCCTGGTTGGCTGTTCTCACCGGGGAATCGTCAACATGCTGGACGCCATCGCCAGCCGCACCGAGCTGCCCATTTGCGGGGTGATCGGGGGTACCCACTTGATCGGCGCCACGCCGGAGCGGCTGGAAGCCACCATCGAGGCCTTCCAGGCCATGGACCTGCAGTTCCTGGCCCTGTCCCACTGCACGGGCAACCGGAATATCGACCGGCTGAAGGAGGCCTTCGGCGACCGGTTCATCATGAACGATACCGGCCACACTTTAAACCTGTAATTCTGACAAATCACCAAGGTTGGCTAATTGCCGGCCTTTTTTATTTGAAATTTTCTCTGTGACAGCTATACTATTATTGGTTTAATAGGTTTTTACAATAAAAAACAGTGATAAGAATTGGGTGACCTTTATGAGCAAAAGAGAAAATGTAAAACCGGCGGCAGCCGCCGGAAAAACCATCGGACTGCCGAGGGCGCTGCTGTACCACCGCTTCGGGGTGTTATGGCAGGCTTTTTTTGAAAACCTGGGCTGTCAGGTGGTGATGAGTCCCCCAACCAACCGGGAACTTTTAAAAACAGGGGACCAGGTGACGGTGGACGAAGCCTGCCTGTCGACCAAGATCTACATGGGCCATGTGAAAGCGCTCATCGGGAAGTGCGATTATATCCTGGTGCCGTGGATCAGCAATTACGGCAGGCTGAGGGTGTACTGCACAAAATTCACCTCCCTGTACGACATGGTGGCCAATACCTTCCGCAGCACGGGCCAGTCCTTCATCGCCTATTCGGTGGATGAGATCTACGGCAAGACCAACGAGAAAAAGGGATTCGTCCAGATGGCCGGAGAGCTGGGCTTTTCGGCCAAGACGGCGGAACGGGCCTACAAGCAGGCCAAACGGACGGAACAGGAAGACTGGAAGGAAAAGGTGAGGACTGAAGAAGCCAAATGGCGGCAGCCGGGGCTGAAGATTTTGATCGCGGCCCACAGCTATGTGGCCCAGGACGCCTGGATCGGGGCGCCGGTGAAGGATTACCTGACGAAAATGGGTGCCGTTCCCATCCTGGCGGACCGGGTGAACCGCAAGGAGGCCCTGAAGCAGAGCGCCCGCTTTTCTCCCACCATGAAGTGGGAGCTGAACCGGGAGATCGCCGGCAGCCTGTGCATGAACAAGAACCGGGCCGACGGCATCGTTTTGCTGTCAGCCTTCCCCTGCGGCCCCGACGCCATGACCAATGAGATGATCATCCGCCGGGTTCACGACATCCCCATCCTCCAGATGACCCTGGACGGTCAGGACGGCACGGCGGGGCAGGAAACCCGGCTGGAAAGCTTTCTGGATATCCTGAATTTCAAGAAGGAGGCGGCGCCATGCTCGGTGAAGTGAACAACGGCAAGAAAAAGGTGGCCTTTCCCTGGGTCAACCGCTACAACATCGGCGTCAAGTATTTTGTGGAACACGCCCTGGACGCCCAGTATATCCTCCAGCCGCCCATGACCAGACGGACCCTGGAGATGGGTGAAAAGAACAGCCCGGATTTTGTGTGCACCCCCTTTAAAACCACCCTGGGCAGCATGATCGACGCCCTGGAAGCCGGGGCGGATACCCTGATCATGACCTTCGGCCTGTGCAAGCTGGGCTATTTCGGAGAGCTTCAGGAACAGATCCTGCGGGACATGGGGTACCGTTTTGATTTCATCAACATGTCCCAGTACAGCACCGGCGGGGTCAAGGGCTATTTTGACGCCTTCCGCCAGGTCAATTCCCGGCTCAAGCCCGGGCGGATGGTCAAGGCCGGACTGGCCTCCATGCGCATGTGCGACTGCCTGGACGACATGGAGGACCGCTATTACCAGAACTGCGGCTTCGAGGCGGAAAGGGGCGCCTACCGGCGGGTCTGGAACCAGTTTCTCCAGTCCATGACTTTGGCGGAAAATAAGAAGGACATTGAAAAAGGATACCGCAGGGGCGTGGAAGGCTTTGGTGCCATTGCCCTGAACAAGCCGGAACAGCCCCTGCGGGTGGGCCTGGTGGGCGAGTACTTCACGGTGATGGACGCCTTCTCCAACCTGGACCTGGAACAGAAGCTGGCGGACATGGGGGTGGAGGTCCACCGCTGGATGAACGTGTCCCACCGGAACCTCCATTACGATGGCAGCAACCTGGAGGTCCAGGCCCGGGATTACGTGAAATACGAGATGTCCGCCACCGCCACGGCCAACGTGTGGTACGCCAGGAAGTGCGGGGAAAAGGGGTACGACGGCCTGATCCACGTCAAATCGGCGTCCTGTACGCCGGAGATGGATCTGATGCCGGTACTGGCCAACATCGGCGCGGATTACAAGATGCCGGTGCTGTTTCTGACCTTTGACTCCCAGACCAGCGATACGGGCCTGGCCACCCGGCTGGAGGCCTTTTTTGACATGATACAAATGAGAAAGCAGGTGCTAAGATGAAAGAAGCGTATTTAGGAATTGACATCGGGTCCATCTCGACCAAGGGGGTCATCATCGATGACAGCCACACCATTTTGTCCAGCGCCTATATCTGGACGGAAGGGGACCCCATCGGGGCGGCGGGCCGTCTGCTGCGGCTGATGGAGCCCCAGTTTGACGCAGAATCCTACGCCATCACCGCCGTGGGCACCACGGGCAGCGCCCGGAAGCTGGTGGGGGTCATGGTGGGAGCCACCATCGTCAAAAATGAAATCACCGCTCACGCCATCGGGACCACCAGCCTGTACCCCGATGTGCGGACCATCCTGGAAATCGGAGGCCAGGATTCCAAAATCATTTTGGTGGAAAACGGCGTGGCGGTGGACTACGCCATGAATACCCTATGCGCCGCGGGGACCGGGGCCTTCCTGTCCAGCCAGTCCAAACGGCTGGGCCTGGAGGTAGAAGATTTCGGGGACCTGGCCCTCAAGTCCAGCCATCCCACGCCCATCGCGGCCCGGTGCACGGTCTTCGCCGAATCGGACCTGGTTCACAAGATCCAGATGGGGCACACCAAGGAGGACATCGTGGCCGGCCTGTGCAAATCCGTGGTGGCCAATTACCTGAACAACGTGGGAAAGGGCAAAAAAATCGCCACCCCGGTGGTATTCCAGGGCGGCGTCAGTAAAAACGTCGGGGTGGTCCGCGCCTTTGAAGAAGCGCTGGACTGTCCGGTGACGGTGGATGAAAACGGCCATTTGATGGGGGCCTTCGGGGTGGCCATATTGGCAGCCCGGGGTAAGCGCCTGGCGGCGCCCTTCGACTTCTCGGTGGAGGACGTGAGCTTCAAGACACGGGAGGTCAGCTGCGGCCAGTGTCCCAACAATTGCGAAATCATCTGCGTGTACCGGGAGGATGAGCTCATCGATTCCTGGGGGAACCGCTGTGAGCGGGGAAAGCCGAAACGCTGAGCCGGCCTATTCTTCCGGCATGAGCTTGCCGAAAAGCTCCACGCACTGGTTGTAATCCATGAGCCGCGGCACAGGGTAGGTCGGGTTGGCTTCAGCCAGCACGCGCCTGGCCAGGTCAGGGATGTCCGCGATGTCCAGTTCCTCCACCATTGTGGGGATGGCCATGTGGGCGTTCATGGAACGGATTTTTTCAATCAGGGCCCGGGCCAGCTCGTCGTCGGTCTGGGCGGCTGTGCCCAGGTCCGCGTTGTAGGCCAGCTCCGCCATCTTTCGGGTGGCGATGGGGTTTTCCAGGTAGAAGTCCAGCACGGTGGGCAGGACGATGGCATTGGTCCGGCCGTGGGGCAGACCGTAGAAGCCGCCCAGCGCGTGGGAAATCGCGTGGACGTATCCGACCATGCCCCGGGTGAAGGCCGCGCCGGCGTCAAAGGCCGCGTCCATCATCTTCTGGCGCAGCTTCAGGTCGGAGCCGTCGTCGTAGACAGCTTCCAGATTGGCCAGGATGGCCGCACTGCTGGCCAGGGATTTTTCCCGGACGTAGTTCGTGTCAAAGAGGCCGAGGTACGCTTCCAGCGCGTGGGTCAAGGCATCCATGCCCGTACCCGCCGTCAGTGAAGGCGGCATGGAAGCCGTCAGCTCCGGATCCAGCACCGTGGCGATGGGACTCAGACGGGTATCGCTGATGGCGAATTTGGTATGGGTTTCCGCGTTGGTGATCACCGCGGCGATGGAGGCTTCACTGCCGCTGCCCGAGGTGGTGGGGACGGCGAAGAATGGCGGCAGGCGGTGGTTCAGCTTGAACAGGCCTTCCATTTTTTCGATGGGCTTGTCGTTGGTCACCTTGGCTGCCGTGATCTTGGCGCAGTCGATGGAGGAGCCGCCGCCGAAGCCGACGATGCCGTCACAGTGGTTTTCCAGATACATTTCCAGGGCATCGTACACGTTGTAAAAGGTCGGGTCCGGCGCGGCACCGTCAAAGACGATGTAGTCGATGCTGTATTCGTCCAGTGCCTTGAGGAAGGAATCCATAATCCCCGAACTGGACACCGTCTTGCCCGACACAATCAAGACCTTTTCCACCCCGGTTACGGCCATGACCTCCGGAAAACGGCGGATCATCCCCTTTCCGGAGAGGACGGGAGGCTCGGGAATCTGCACCAGGGGCATGGAAATCCGGGCGCCGTAATGGGGTATTCGGTATAATATATTTTTGAAATTCATATTGAAGACTCCTTTATGTTTTAGGAATATTATACCCCATTATAAGGCATTACGCTCTACTTTTCCTTTAAAAAAAGAAAGAACCCCCTTATTCAAATGGGAGTTCTTGTCTGGAAAATAATATGATAAATGGTCAAAGACTCAAAGTGTTCCTGAAATGGCCTCAGGCGATGCTGGCATCGTAAATCATCTTGATGGATTTGGCCAGGAGATCGTTGAAGGCATCGTCAGTCTGATCTGCCTTCAGCCCTTCGGTCAGGGCACGGGAGAAGCTGGCAATCAGACCGGGGTTCTTGGCCAGCAGGGCACAGGATTCTTCACGGGAATAACCGCCGGACAGGGCCACGCAGCGGACCACGTGTTTGTCGGCGATGATGTCCGAATAGAAACCGTCCACGCTGGGCAGGCTCAGCTTGAACATGAGCTTATCGTCCGGTCCCAGTTTGGCCAGATGTTTCTTCATTTCTTCCTTCAGGATGACTTCGCAGTCAGCCTTGCTTTCACTCTTGATATTGACTTCCGGTTCCAGAATGGGCACGAAGCCGGCAGCGATGATCTTCTTGCCGATTTCAAACTGCTGGGCCACGTTTTCCGCGATTCCGGCAGGATTGGCATCGTGAACCACAGAGCGCATCTTGGTGGCGAAGATGTGGCGTTCCGCCGCCCGTTCCATGAGTTTGTCGAATTCCGGGATGGGTTTCATGATCTGGACGCCGTCCTTCTTTTCCGCCAGGCCCTTGTCCACCTTCAGGATGGGCAGGATGCCCTTCTTTTCCCACAGAAAATCGGCTGAATACATGCCTTCAATCTGACGGTCCATGGTCTTTTCAAACAGAATGGCACCGAGGATGTGTTCGCTGGTGAATGCGGGGCTGGTGATGATACGGGTACGCATTTCATGAACCAGGTCGAACATCTGATCGTCGCCGCTGTAGGAATCTTCCGGAATGCCGTAAAGCCGCAAGGCCTTGGGTGTACTGCCGCCGCTCTGATCCAATGCTGCAATGAAGCCTTTTCCGGTAGACATACGCGCCATTTGTTTTTCGTTCATAACTAAAATTACCTCCTTTTGGACAGCTTGTGTCCTTCCCCTTAAGTCGAAACGGGAACACATTGTTCCCGACACTTATATTTTACAACGGAACAGGGGCTTTTACAAGGAAAAATTCAAAGCCATAATGGACAAAAATGTTCCCTTTAACTGAAGATTAAGATTCAAACGGCCCAATTGGCCCCAAAGGGCTGTATCAAAAAATCCCCGGGCCGCTTTTGCGGCACCGGGGAAAAGGAGTGTTGGTGTTTTAATGGACCAGTCAAAGGAAAAATGACTGGAAGCTTTAAGGATTGGCTTACACGTAGAACAGCAGATCTTCGTAAATCGGATAGGGCCAGTATTTTTCACCGACCATGGCTTCCAGCTCATCGGCTGCAGCGCGGAGGCTTTCCATGGCTTCGATGACCTTGCTCTGATAGAAATCAGCCTGTTTCTGGGCATCTTCGATTCCCTGGGCCTTTACGACGATTTCGTCCAAAGCGTCGATCTTCTTGACCATGGAACCGGTCAGCTTGGAGGCTTTTTCCACCAGGGTGGTTTCAGCGGAAGCGTCGATGTCCAGACCGATGGCTTTCTTCTGGGCAAGGATTTCGCTCAAATCCTTGATGTAAGCCATGCAGGCCGGAGTGATTTCCCGTTTGGCCATGGAGAGCATGGTCAGGGCTTCGATGTTGATGGTCTTGGAATATTCTTCCAGGTGGATTTCCTGACGGGCAAGCATTTCTGTCTTGGAGTAAATGCCGTGGTTTTCCATCAGAGCCATGTTCTTGGGTGAGCAGTATTCCGCCAGGGCTTCCGGTGTGGTCTTCAGGTTGGGGAGACCGCGGCGTTCCGCTTCGGGAATCCATTCTGCCGAGTAGTTGTCGCCGTTGAAGACGATGCGTTTGTGTTCTTTCAGACGCTTCTTCAGCAATTCGCGGCAGTCCGCTTCAAAGTTGCCGGATTTTTCCAGGATATCGGCGTATTCGCCCAGGACTTCCGCCACGA
>Ga0268357_101693_pt1 | contig 12953 bp, 9 predicted proteins | sample BioMet10_FD_192466 | JGI IMG/M metagenome (GOLD analysis project Ga0268357, IMG submission 192466) | Sewage microbial communities from Oakland, California, United States - Biofuel 10 (Illumina Assembly) | ecosystem: Engineered > Wastewater > Sewage > Unclassified | place: USA: California... | reverse complement strand
ATCATATGTTCCACCGTCTGAAAATTCCACTTTGAATTTGAAACGGTCACTTGCAGGTGCCCCTGTCCCCTGTACAACTTTATGGATTGTGAGATTCCCTGTCGTCGGTGCGTAAGTATTCGTTATGGTTTCTTCCTTGGTCTGCCCTGCTGTCACATTCCCTCCAAAACTTGGTCGATCCGCTGTGTAGTTTGCTTTGCTCGTTTCTGTGACCGTATATTTCACTGTCGTCGGAATCCCATTAATCGTCTTGGTTTCATCTGCCCCAAGTTCAATGACATCTCCACTCTTTACGCCATCATATGTTCCACCGTCTGAAAATTCCACTTTGAATTTGAAACGGTCACTTGCAGGTGCTCCTGTCCCCTGTACAACTTTATGGATTGTGAGATTGCCAGTTGTCTGCGAAGTAGTATTACCAATGGTAATATTGCTGTTCGCTGAATCTTCAACACCAAAAGGAATGTAGTGAACTTCACAATCATTTTTAAAAATATTTGCAATATAAGAAGCGCTGGCCGGTCCTCCCGATAATTCCATATTCGCTGAAGGAGCTAAAAATGTACCCATTACAGCTGGTGCTGAAATATATAAATCACCATCATAGGGTGTTCCATCAGGACGACAAAAATTGAGTAATACTCTCGAACCATAAAGACTATAGCTACCATTTTCATCATTAATACTCAATTTTTCAGAATAATTAAGGTTTGTCACCTTATCGGGTACCGTAACATTTATAACAACATACTGTCCTGAATTTAATTTTAATTTTGCAATATCAACAACGTCTTCTCCAGTATTTAAATTTTTGCAAGCCTTCCAAGCCGTTTGATCAACATCCGCCTTTGTATCATCAGTACCATTTTTTGTTGCAGTCAAACTAATTACGCGAACATCAGCTGTTGAATCTATTTCTGTAGCTGATAATGCCGCCAATTGTCTTGAATAAGTATTTAATGCTGAAAATAGAGTGGTAAAGTTTACAGGATAATTATCTTTTGAAAATTTCGTTGCATATTTTGGACTTGTGTTAGATGAATCACTACTATATTTTAATAAAAAAACCTTATTACTTCCACTATTTGCAAACCAATCATTGTTTACATCGTGGGTAAATGTAATATTATCTCCAAAAACAATATATGGGTCTGGACCATCATTAAATGGATTAGCAGTAATGCTTCCACTAAAGTCCACAATATAACTCGTATTATTGAGTGCTGAAATTAAATTTGCATTGGATGAATCAAACTTATTGTCATCTGAACTATAAGTAACTGTGTACTCGCCATTTTTGTTATTACCAGCAATAGGATTGCCGGTCGTGCTATCTAATTCGAAAAGATAATAATTTTGTTTTGATGATAATAAACTGGAATTCAAATCATAAGTGACAGGTGTTCCTTTTGATATTTCTCTATCACTATCTGATATTTTTAAATATTTTTCATTATTAACAGTATAACCACCATTGCTATCTTTTATAAATAAAGCAATATTAAATTTTTGATTATTTGTAACATTTCCTGTCTTTGATACAGTTGCTTTATATGAAAGACCATTTCTATATACATTCGCTGTATTAGTAAATGATTGTCCACTACTAAAGTTTGCTTTTTGAACACAAACGGCTGCCTCTAGATGATCTCCTTGTGTCCAATCATTAGCTACGATTCCAAAATTTCTAGCAAACCCTAATCCACTTATCAAATCAGCCTTTGAGATTGTCGTGTTGTCATCCGCCAGCACACTCCCACCAAACACAACCCCCATCACCAGTAATAAACCGAAGACGAGTCCTGCCAATCGTTCCAAACGTTTCTTCATAATGACCTCCTAAGTCCTCAATGTTATGATACCTGCCTGCGCAGGCCCATCTATGTCAAAAATCATCAACAATCGGAGGGTATTGAAATGCAGACATGAAAAAAACACTCAAAGCGTACTTTCAGTGTTCAATCGGCGATTTCCGAGGTTGGAGTATCGATTTCAATGATGCTCAAATAACCTTTTCCTTAATAATCCGTCAATCTGTTCGCACTATCGCTCTTTCCAATTATGCCCATCAATGATTTGTTTTCTTTTTCGTTATAATTCCTTTATCATTCTTTATGATATCTTTAGTTCATTATACGCCTCTTCCAGAAAAAATAAAAGTGTTATTATTACGCAAATAACTGCAATTTTTACGCAAAATGCCAAAATTTGCAAAAAATTCTTATTTTTGCCTTCCGCCCAATTGCAATCCTGAAAAAAATTGCCTATACTTATCTTTATAAATGAAAGGGAAGTTCGTATGAAAATAGCTTTATGTGATGATAACTTGCAAGATTTAAACAGGATAAAGGATCTGGTTACGCATTACGCCGGGGACAACCCCCAGGCGGGTCTGGAAATCACTGCCTATTCCAATGCCCACGACCTCATTGATGATATTGATACTCAGGGGTGTCATTTTGACGCTTTTCTGCTGGATGTGCTCATGGCCGATGTCAACGGCATTACCACGGGCCAGTCCATCCGGGAGCGGGACGCTGAGGCGATGATCGTGTACATCACCTCCTCGCCGGAATTCGCCTTGGACGCCTTTGGCGTGCAGGCACTGGATTATCTGATCAAGCCGCTGGATTTGGACAAGCTCAACGCGGCGCTGGACCGGATTGTCGGAAAATTCAATCCCACGCTGACGCTGTTCCAGTTTAAAATTTCCGGCGACATCGCCCAGATCCCCGTGGACCAGATCCGCTACGCGGAAAACCACGCCCGCTGCGTCAACATCATCGTCCAGAATCAGCACCGGATTGTCGGGGCGACCAACCGGGCACCCTTTGAGACGGTTCTGGCCGACCTGTTAAACCGCCCAGCCTTCATCCAGATCCACAAGTCCTACATCGTCAACATGGCGTGGATCCGCACGGTGAACACAGGCATTGTGACCATGGAGGACGGAACCAACCTGCGGATCAGCCGTTCCCGGTTGACGACGGTCAAACGCCAATGGCTGGCTTACCTGGCCCAGGCCGAATCGGGAGAATACCGATGACCCACGCCATCTTCATGTTCATCCAGTACCGGATATCCATGGCTTTTATGATTTTTTACTCCATCTCCGCCCTGCCCCTGCGCTTCAGTCATCTGCGCACCGGTCTGGTGGCTGGTTTTCTTTTTGCGGCGACCGCCGGCATCGACGCGGTCATGTTTTTTGCGCCCATTTCCGCCAATCAGCAGGCTCTTTTGAATGTTCTTGAAATCCCCATCGCCCTTCACTGCAATACCATTTTATGCCGTCACCAGGATATGCGCGGGCTTTTCAACGCCATGACGGCGGCGATTTTTGTTTTGCCCGGCAACATCGCCTGCTCCCTGGTCATCATTTGGACGGGCTCACGGCTCTGGGCGCTGGTGGTTTTGATGCTGGTGGACACGGCCTTCACCCTGCTGACCTTTAAATTTCTGCGAGGGGCTTACATGGAATCCCTGGAGGATGCCAACGCCCATTGGGGATGGCTGTGCTTTCTGCCGGCCATGTTTTATTCCCTGACCTTTACCCTGACGGTCTGGCCTTCCAACATTTACACGGTCCGCACCAATTCCTTACCCCTCGTTTATGTCATCGTACTGATTTTCTGTACCTACACCGTTTTATTCCGTTCCTTCAGCCGGAAGCAGCACGAGCTCAAGCTGACCCGGGCCAATGATACCCTCAAGCTTTATACAGAGCACCTGGTCCGTGAAAGTGAGCGGATGAAGAAAAGCAACGCGGACACGGCGGTGATGCGCCACGATATGCGCCACCACATGCGGATTATCGACGGCTACCTGGAGGACGGCCAGGTCGATAAGGCCCGGGGCGCCATCGCTGAGCTGGGCGGAGTTCTGGACAGCCTGCGGCCCAAGCGCTACTGCCTGAACAGTGCGGTCAACGGCGTCATCACCCAGGGGTCGATCATGTGCGAGCAGGCGGGAATCAAGCTTACGACCAAGCTGGATGTGCCGGAATTTTTAAAGATACCGGAATTTGAATTTGCCACGGTGGTTTCCAACTTATTCGAAAACGCCATCGAGGGGGCCCGCCGCTCCCGGACTGCCGATCCCTGGATCACGATCAACATCCACCCGGCCAAAAACCGGATCATTACGGAAATCATCAATTCCTGCGACGCCGATTTGACGGAGGGCTCGGATTTCCCCCAGTCCACTAAGGAGGGGCCGGGCCACGGCCTGGGCCACCACAGCGTCATGGCTTTTGTGGAGCGCTACAACGCGATTTTCGATTATTCGGTGAAGGACGGCATCTTCACTGTCCGTTTATTGATATGAGGGTAAGAAAAAAGGAATCCTTTTGACGGGATTCCTTTTTTTAAACTCTCTTTTTTCTTTTCATTCACAATGATCGCTTATTTGCGCTCGTAGGTCTTGATGATGTTGATGGCCACCTCTACGGGCTTGAGGCGCATGTCCATGGCCTGCTTCTGGATGTAGCGGTGGGCCTGCTCCTCGGTCATGTCCAGGTAGCCCATGAGGCAGAGCTTGCCCCGGTAGATGATCTTCAAATCATCCATCTTTTTGATTAGGGCGTCGTTGCGCTTCCTGAGCTTTTCCATCTTGTTGCGGGAGGCCAGCAGGAAACGGATATTCTGCTGGAGGGCCGCCTTGTTCAGGGGCTTGGCGATGATGAAGGCGGTGGTCCCCGCCAGCTTTTCCTCGACCGTATCCACGAGCTCGTTCTTTACCATGAGGATGACCCCGGTATCGTACTGATCCAGGACGTCCATGGTGAATTCCAGGCCGAATTCATCCCCCAGAGGGGTATTCAGGATGACCAGGTCGTATTCGATCCGCTGCAACCTTCGCCTGCCTTCCGCGCCCGACGCCAACACATCGATGAGCTCAAAATCCATTTCACGCAGGATTTCGGTCAGCGCCCGGCCCACTTCCTTCTGCCGGCAAATCAACAGCACACTGCTCACAGTCGCCCCTCCTTCCCAGCGTTCTGCCGCTTAGTTGATGACAGGTCCGTACCGACGCGTCATTTAATAAAGGTTGAAATACGCTTCGGTTTCCCAGTCGTGGACGGTTTCGATGTAGCGCTGCCATTCGGCCATTTTGACCCGGTGGTACATGGCCGCCAGGTCGGCGCCGAACACGTCCTTCACCAGGGGATCCTTGTCCATGGCGATGAGGGCGTCCTTGAGGGTCATGGGGAGCAGTTCCCCTTCTTCGTGGCTGCCATCCACCGGTTCCATCAAGGGAAGCTGGTTTTCGATGCCGTCCATGCCCGCCGCCAGCACCAGGGCGTAGGTCAGGTAGGGGTTGCAGGTGGGGTCGGGGCTGCGCAGCTCCATGCGGCAGTATTCGCCGTAGGCCGCAGGAATGCGGATCAGGGACTGCCTGGAGCTGTAACCCCAGTTGATGGTCCGGGGCGCTTCATGGCCTGTGGCCAGCCGCTTGTAGGAGTTGACCAGGGGATTGGCCACCGCGGTGATGGCCGGGATGTGCTTCAGGATCCCCGCCGCAAAGTACTGGGCTTCCTTGGACAGGCCTCCTTCGTCGTTGGCAAAGAGGTTGACGCCGTTTTTGACCAGGGACAAGTTGATGTGCATGCCGCTGCCCGGCTCGCCGCTCTTGGGCTTGGGCATGAAGGTGGCGTGGAGCCCGCCCCGCTGGGCGATGGTGGCCACGGCGTTGCGCAGGGTGATGACCCGGTCCGCCGAGCTCAGGGCGTCGGAGTACCGGAAGTCGATCTCGTGCTGGCCCTTGGCCGATTCATGGTGGGAGCTTTCCACGTCAAAGCCCATTTCTTCCAGGGTGAGGATGATGTCCCGGCGGGTATTTTCCCCCCGGTCCATGGGCGCCATGGAGCAGTAGCCCGCCTGGTCCACCGGTTCGTGGGTGGGTTCGCCGTCTTCCCCCAGCTTGAACAGGAAGAATTCGCACTCCGCCCCCACGTTGAGGGTGTAGCCCTTTTTTTCGGCCTTGGCGACCTGCTGCTTGAGGACGTAGCGGCTGTCGCTTTCATAGGGCCGGCCGTCGGGGTAAACCACGTCACAGAGGACCCGGGCCACCTTGCCCCGCTGGGGGCGCCAGGGATAGACCACGATGGTGCTGAAGTCCGGCCTCAGCACCATGTCGGACTGGCCCTCCACGCAGAAGCCCACCACAGCGTCGCTGTCAAAGGGCACGCCGTAAAAGATGGCGTTCTCCACCTGCCCCGCCGAGATGGCGATGTTCCGGGACAGTCCATCCAGTCCGCAGAACTGCATCCTCAGGAATTTAATATCATTTTCTTCGATAAACGTCAGGATATCCAACGTCGTATTGCCTATTTTCATCGAGTCTCCCTCCTTCGCTCACGATTGCCGCAAAATCAATAAGCGGTATATAGTCCATTGTAAGGGTTATTGGCATTGGGTGTCAACTTATAAAAGGGTCCGCTTAAAACCTGTTCAGGTTCCATTTCGAAATACTGGCAATAGCGCTCGATGTATTCTTCAATTTCCTTCATGTCCTTGTCTCCGCATTTCCGGGCGCTGACCTGAACGGCCAGATTTTCCGGCTTCTTGTCGCAGCGCAGGTACATGGCCCCGCCGTGCATGCCGGTGCCACAGTAATTGCCTGCGGGGAACTCACCGTCCGCGCCGATGCCCAGGACGATGATGACGCCCCCGGCCTGGTATTCCCCCAAAAAGGACCCGGCCCGGCCGCCGATGACGATGATGGGCTTCTTTTCTTTGTAGGCCTTCATGTGGATGCCCACCCGGTAGCCGCCGTCGCCGCGGACGTAGATGCTGCCGCCGCGCATGCCGTAACCCAGGGTATCCCCGGCCTTGCCGTAGACCACGATGTCCCCGCTGTCCATGGTATCCCCCACGGCGTCCTGGACGTTGCCGTACACGGAGATATTGCAGCCGCTGAGGTAGGAGCCCATGGCGTTGCCCGGCGTGCCGAAGATGGTGATTTCCTTGTCCCGGACGCCGGTGCCGATGTAGCGCTGGCCCAGGACGCCCTTCACCGTCACGTTTTTGTCCCGGGTCTTCTTGATTTCGTGATTGAGCTGGGTGTAGTATTTATTTCTCGCTTCAATAATCATTGTACTTATCCTTTCTGGAAAGGCTTAATGGGCCCGGGCCAGCTTGGCCTTCCGGTCTTCCAGGGGGAAGGCGGCCAGCTGGGGTTCTTCCAGCAGCATGCGCCAGTCCGTGGCGGAAAGCTTGATGTGGTTGCGGATCAGGTCCGTGTAGATGCCGCCCCGCTGGCAGTCCCCCATGATGATGTAGCCCTTGAGCTCGTCGTCACTGATGTAGAATTTCCGCAGGGTGCCGTCCTTTTCTATCTCGATGGGCTCACCGGTGTAGCTGCCGGCGGTGAGCATGTAATAATTCTTGATTCCCATGGAGTTCACCGGGAAGGCGATGGCATAGGCTTCGTCCCCGCCTGCCATGTTGATGCCGGCGGTTTCCCCCTGCATGAAGGCATTGGGCAGGATGGCGATGTTCTTTTCCGAGCCCGAGGAGATGTCATGGCTCTGGGTGCAGTCCCCGGCGGCGAACACATCCCCCAGGGAGGTCCGCTGATGGACGTCGGTGACGATGCCCCGTTCGCATTTGGCGCCGGCTTCTTCGGCCAGGGCACTGGCCGGACGGGTCCCCACGGCCAGAACCAGGATGTCGTAGGGCTGGGTGGTGCCGTCGCTCAGGGTCACTTCCCCGTCGCCGATGGCGCTGATGCTGGTCTGAAGCTTCAGGGTCAGTCCCAGGCCCATCAGATAATCCGCCATGATGGCGGCGCATTCCGCGTCCAGCACGCTGGGCAGCACCCGGTCTGCCAAATCCACCACGGTGATGGATTCACACTGGTCCACCAGAGCTTCCGCCGCCTTGAGGCCGATGAGGCCGGCCCCCAGGATGACCACCCTTGATTCAGGGGTCAGGATCTTTTCGATGCCCAGGGCGTCGTCCATCTTGGTGAAGGTAAAGGCGTTTTTCGCCGTTTCCCTGCCCTGGATGGGCGGCACGAAGGGGTTGGACCCCGTGGCGATCAGGCATTTTTCATAGGTGATGGTGGAGCCGTCGTCCAGCGTGGCCATGTGGCCCGCCGGGTCGATGCCCTTGACCCCCATGCCCAGGATGGTTTCCACGGCGTTGTTCTTATAAAAATCTTCCTTCCGGTAATGCATGTGTTCCCGGTCCACCCGGCCTTCCAGGTAGTAGGAGATCAGGGGACGGGAATAGGTATGGTAGGGCTCACTGGCCACCAGGGTGATGGAACCGTCGGGATCGGCCTGACGGATGCCCTGGACGCCGCCGATGGCGGCTGCCGAGTTGCCGATGATCAAATATTTGGTATTGCTCATTTTATCCCCCTTAGCGTTCTTCGTACACGATGGCCTGGTTCGGGCAGTGGGACACGCAGGCCGGCTGGCCCGCCGAATTTTCCAGGCACAGCTCGCATTTCAGCATGGTGTGTTCCGGTCCCACCACCAGGCAGCCGTAAGGGCACATGGCGATGCAGGTCCGGCAGCCCACGCATTGTTCCGGGTCGATGCGGATCACGCCGTCCGGCCCCACGGAAAGGGCACCGGTGATGCAGCCCTTGACGCAGTACGGGGTTTCACAATGGCGGCAGGACACCGCGAAGTTGATCTTTTCGCCTTCCAGGGTCCCTTCTTCCACGTGGATCCGCGGAAGGGGCCTGGTTTCCCGGTTGAAGGCCTTGAACATATCGTCCTCGCCGGAATTGGCGAAGGCGCACTCATATTCGCACAAATGGCAGCCGAGGCACCATTCTTCGTTGACATATACTCGTTTCACGATTTACTCCTTTCATTCCCCCGCATGTCTGATGCCAAGGATTTCCAGTTCTTTTTCGGAGAGGCCGATGCCGCGGAGCATGAGGCGGTTGCCGCGGAGGGCTTCGATGGAGTTGATGCCCATGCCTCCCATGATTTCCTTGATTTCATGGTTCCAGGCGGTAAGCAGGTTGATGAGCCGCTGGGTCCCGATTTCCGGGTTCAGCCGCTTGACCAGATCTTCCCGCTGGGTAGCGATGCCCCAGTTGCACTTGCCCTTCTGGCATTGGCGGCACAGGTGGCAGCCCAGGGCCAGCAGGGCGGAGGTTCCGATGTAGCAGGCGTCGGCGCCCAGGGCGATGGCCTTGACCACGTCCGCCGCGCTGCGGATGCTGCCCCCCACGACGATGGAGATGTCGTTGCGGATCTGTTCGTCCCGCAGACGCTGATCCACCGACGCCAGGGCCAGCTCGATGGGGATCCCCACGTTGTCCCGGATCCGGGTCGGCGCCGCGCCGGTGCCGCCCCGGAAGCCGTCGATGGCGATGATGTCCGCGCCGGAGCGGGCGATCCCCGAGGCGATGGCCGCCACGTTGTGCACCGCTGCGATCTTGACGATGACCGGCTTCTTGTAATCCGTCGCTTCCTTTAATGAGAAGACCAGCTGGCGCAAATCTTCAATGGAGTAAATATCGTGATGGGGCGCCGGTGAAATGGCGTCCGTCCCCTGGGGGATCATCCGGGTTTCCGACACCTTGGGGCCGATCTTGTAACCGGGCAGATGGCCGCCGATACCGGGCTTGGCCCCCTGGCCCATCTTGATTTCGATGGCCGCGCCGGCCATCAGGTAGTCTTCAAAAACCCCGAACCGTCCGGAAGCCACCTGGACGATGGTGTTGGGGCCGTACTGGTAAAGATCCTTGTTCAGGCCGCCTTCACCGGTGTTGTAGCAGGTGCCCAGGGCCGTTGCGGCCCGGGCCAGGGATTTGTGGGCATTCTCACTGATTGAGCCGTAGGACATGGCCGAGAACATCAGGGGCAGCTCCAGCTCGATCTGGGGCGGCAGCTCGGACATGATGTGGCCGTGGGCGTCAAATTCCAGCTTCTTGGGCTTCTTGCCCAGAAACACCTTGGTTTCCATGGGCTCCCGAAGGGGGTCGATGGAGGGGTTGGTGACCTGGCTGGCATTGATGAGCATCTTGTCCCAATAAATGGGGTAATCGTTGGGATTCCCCATGCTGGACAGCAGCACGCTGCCCGTATCCGCCTGGCGGTAAACTTCCTCGATGGTGCTCTGCTTCCAGTTGTGGTTGGGCCGGAAGGTATTTTCCGTCTTGACGATCTTCAGGGCACGGGTCGGGCAGAGGCAGACGCAGCGCTGGCAGTCGATGCACTTGGATTCGTCGGCAACCATCACATCCCGTTCCGCGTCGTAATGATGGACCTCGTCAGCGCACTGGCGTTCACAGACCCGGCATTTGATACAGCGGTTAGGATCGCGGTGCACTTCGAATTCCGGATAGATATAATTGATTCCCATATTATTCGTCCTCCTCTACTCTGACAATGATGGGTTCGCCGCCCTGGGGCGCCCAAATCCCTTCGATCTCCGGACATACCGCCCGGATGGCGGATTCCTCGCTGGCGATATAGACGATGTCGTCCATTTCCCCGGCGACCATGGACCGGAGCTTGAGCCGGTCGTTGAGGGCCATGAGCCCCTTGTTGGCTCCAACGATGATGGAGAAGGGCCCGGTGATGAGCAGGCTGGCGTAGGTGTTGCGCAGGATCTTCACCCGTTCCGCTTCTTCCTTGGGCATCCGGTCAATTTCTTCCCAGAAGGGCGCCGCGATGATCCGGGCGATGTCCTCGAAGCTGTAGCCTTCCTTCCGGTTCAGGTAGTCGATGATGTAGGTGATGACCTCGGTATCCGTCAGCAGGGTGCATTTATAATCGAACATTTCGATGTAACGGCGGTTGGTGTCGTAGGAGGAAATTTCCCCGTTGTGCACCACCGAGTAATCCAACAGGGCGAAGGGATGGGATCCGCCCCACCACCCCGGCGTATTGGTCGGGTAACGGCCGTGGGCCGTCCAGCAGTAGCCGTCGTATTCCTCCAGCTTGTAAAAGTCCCCCACATCCTCGGGGAAGCCCACCGCTTTAAAGACGCCCATGTTTTTGCCGGAGGAGAAGATGTACGCCCCGTCGATGTAGCTGTTGATGTAGAAAACCGTGTCCACGATGAATTTTTCTTCATCGATCTCACCCTTGGCTTCCTGGATCTTGGTAAAGATGGGATCCAGGAAATACCGCCAGATCAAGGGTTCGTTCTTGATGCCTGGATTCTTGCGCACGGGGATACGGCTCAAGTTGACCACATCAAAATATTTATCGAGGTAGCGTTCCGTTTCCTGACGGGCTTTAAAATCGTCGTAAAACACGTGGAACGCGTAGGAATCCTTGTATTCCGGGTAAATGCCGTAGCCGGCGAAGCCGCCGCCCAGGCCGTTGGAACGATCGTGCATGACCGCGATGGAATCCACGATGGTCTTTCCATTGATGATCCTTCTTCCCTTACGATCGATGATACCGGATATGGCGCATCCCGATGGGATCCGGATTTCTCCTTCTTTCTTTAACATCGTATTCTCCTTCTTGTGTGAATTTTTTTCACCCAGCAATCGGCGTGTCCTCATTCCGCTGTGGCAAAAAAAGAAACGCCCCCATCCGAATCCCGGATCCCCGCAAGACAAAACCAAGCCCATCAACCCCGTTGTTGATTGGCCACCTCTGCAGATTTCCGCATTTCTGAATGTGAACGCCATTGTTCATAAATCAATCCATTATTCAATTGTAACGACCGGGCCGTCACGTGCTTTCCAGGTCCGATTTTTACTGTGACTTTATTAAATCATATTTTTCTTGAAAATACAATCATAATTTTTCCGAAACTGTTTTCAAATTGTATACAAGGTTCAAAATACATTTTTTTCAAAAAAGGGGTTTACAAAGTGTTTTCAATGGGCTATAATGATGTCACAACTTAAGAGAAATGTGGAGTGATCCGCCGAGAAACTGACAAGCAATGGCGCTTAAGAACGGTGTTCGTTTTTAAGTGCTTTTTTTATTATTTACATTTATTTCTCATTAAGTTGTAAATCGTTAATTACGGTATCTTCTCTTCCACGACAGTAAAATTGCTTCCTTATCTTGTTAACTCCAGTTTACTGTAAACCAAGTTCCTCAAAGATACCGCGATTAAGGCGGGGATCCCCCTCAAAGTCCCCGCCACTCAGCCAGGGGACAGCTGATGCTTCCCTCAGTGTCAACTTCCCTTGGCTTTTTATCCCATTTCGTTTATAATGATGACAGCAAGGCTTTAACAGATAAGGAAATAAATTTATATTATTTAAACAGGAGGCAATTATGTCTGAAGAAGTAATGGAAATCAAAGACCAGAAAGAAGATGTGATCGAACTTTTCGGTTCCAAAGTCTTCAATATTACGGTGATGCGCAAGCGGCTGCCCAAGCACATTTACAACAGCATGCTTAAAACCATCAAAGAAGATCTTCCATTGGAAAGCGAAGTGGCCGAAGTTGTGGCCAACGCGATGAAAGACTGGGCCCTCGAACAGGGAGCCACCCACTTTACCCATTGGTTCCAGCCCATGACCGGTATCACAGCTGAAAAGCACGATGCGTTCATCAGCCCCACCGATGAAGGCAAGGTCATCATGGAATTTTCCGGCAAGGAACTGATCAAAGGGGAACCTGATGCTTCCTCCTTCCCTTCCGGCGGCCTGCGCGCGACCTTTGAAGCCCGCGGCTACACGGCCTGGGACCCGACCTCCTTTGCCTTTGTAAAAGAAACGACCCTGTACATCCCCACCACCTTCATTTCTTATTCCGGCGAAGTGCTGGATAAGAAGACGCCTTTGCTGCGTTCCATGAAGGCCCTCTCCACTGAAGCGGTGCGTATCCTCAAATTGTTCGGCAAGGACGATGTGAAGAAGGTCACCACCACCGTCGGTGCAGAACAGGAATACTTCCTGATCGAACGGGACATGTACAAAAAACGCAAGGACCTCATCCTCACAGGCCGCACCCTCTTCGGTTCCAAAGCCCCCAAGGGCCAGGAAATGGAAGATCATTACTTCGGAC
>Ga0268357_101688_pt1 | contig 12999 bp, 9 predicted proteins | sample BioMet10_FD_192466 | JGI IMG/M metagenome (GOLD analysis project Ga0268357, IMG submission 192466) | Sewage microbial communities from Oakland, California, United States - Biofuel 10 (Illumina Assembly) | ecosystem: Engineered > Wastewater > Sewage > Unclassified | place: USA: California... | reverse complement strand
GTCCGAAGTAATGATCTTCCATTTCCTGGCCCTTGGGGGCTTTGGAACCGAAGAGGGTGCGGCCTGTGAGGATGAGGTCCTTGCGTTTTTTGTACATGTCCCGTTCGATCAGGAAGTATTCCTGTTCCGCACCGACGGTGGTGGTGACCTTCTTCACATCGTCCTTGCCGAACAATTTGAGGATACGCACCGCTTCGGTGGAGAGGGCCTTCATGGAACGCAGCAAAGGCGTCTTCTTATCCAGCACTTCGCCGGAATAGGAAATGAAGGTGGTGGGGATGTACAGCGTCGTTTCTTTAACAAAGGCAAAGGAGGTCGGGTCCCAGGCCGTGTAGCCGCGGGCTTCAAAGGTCGCGCGCAGGCCGCCGGACGGGAAGGAGGAAGCATCGGGTTCCCCTTTGATCAGTTCCTTGCCGGAAAATTCCATGATGACCTTGCCTTCATCGGTGGGGCTGATGAACGCGTCGTGCTTTTCAGCGGTGATGCCGGTCATGGGCTGGAACCAATGGGTAAAGTGGGTGGCTCCCTGTTCAAGGGCCCAGTCTTTCATCGCGTTGGCCACAACTTCGGCCACTTCGCTTTCCAATGGAAGGTCTTCTTTGATGGTTTTGAGCATGCTGTTGTAAATGTGCTTGGGCAGCCGCTTGCGCATCACCGTAATATTGAAGACCTTGGAACCGAAAAGTTCGATCACATCTTCCTTCTGGTCTCTAATTTCCATTACTTCTTCAGACATAATTGCCTCCTGTTTAATATATAATAAATTTATTCCTTATCTGCTAAAGTCTTGCTGTCATCATTATAAACGAAATGGGATAAAAAGCCAAGGGAAGTTGACACTGAGGGAAGCATCAGCTGTCCCCTGGCTGGATGGCGGGGACTTTGAGGGGAATCCCCGCCTTAATCGCGGTATCTCTGAGGAACTTGGTTTACAGTAAACTGGAGTTAACAAGATAAGGAAGCAATTTTACTGTCGTGGAAGAGAAGATACCGTAATTAACGTCTTACAACTTGAAAAGAAATAAATGTCAATAATAAAAAAAGCGCTTAAAAACGAATACCGTTCTTAAGCGCCATTGCTTGTCAGTTTTCTCTACGGAGGTTTCCGCATTTCTCTTAAGTTGTGACATCATTATAGCCTATGAAAATCATTTTGTAAACCCCTTTTTTGAAAAAAATGTATTTTGAACCTTGTATACAATTTGAAAACAGTTTCGAAAAAATTATGATTGTATTTTCAAGAAAAATATGATTTAATAAAGTCACAGTAAAAATCGGACCTGGAAAGCACGTGACGGCCCGGTCGATACAATTGAATAATGGATTGATTTATGAACAATGGCGTTCACATTCAGAAATGCGGAAATCTGCAGAGGTGGCCAATCAACAACGGGGTTGATGGGCTTGGTTTTGTCTTGCGGGGATCCGGGATTCGGATGGGGGCGTTTCTTTTTTTGCCACAGCGGAATGAGGACACGCCGATTGCTGGGTGAAAAAAATTCACACAAGAAGGAGAATACGATGTTAAAGAAAGAAGGAGAAATCCGGATCCCATCGGGATGCGCCATATCCGGTATCATCGATCGTAAGGGAAGAAGGATCATCAATGGAAAGACCATCGTGGATTCCATCGCGGTCATGCACGATCGTTCCAACGGCCTGGGCGGCGGCTTCGCCGGCTACGGCATTTACCCGGAATACAAGGATTCCTACGCGTTCCACGTGTTTTACGACGATTTTAAAGCCCGTCAGGAAACGGAACGCTACCTCGATAAATATTTTGATGTGGTCAACTTGAGCCGTATCCCCGTGCGCAAGAATCCAGGCATCAAGAACGAACCCTTGATCTGGCGGTATTTCCTGGATCCCATCTTTACCAAGATCCAGGAAGCCAAGGGTGAGATCGATGAAGAAAAATTCATCGTGGACACGGTTTTCTACATCAACAGCTACATCGACGGGGCGTACATCTTCTCCTCCGGCAAAAACATGGGCGTCTTTAAAGCGGTGGGCTTCCCCGAGGATGTGGGGGACTTTTACAAGCTGGAGGAATACGACGGCTACTGCTGGACGGCCCACGGCCGTTACCCGACCAATACGCCGGGGTGGTGGGGCGGATCCCATCCCTTCGCCCTGCTGGATTACTCGGTGGTGCACAACGGGGAAATTTCCTCCTACGACACCAACCGCCGTTACATCGAAATGTTCGATTATAAATGTACCCTGCTGACGGATACCGAGGTCATCACCTACATCATCGATTACCTGAACCGGAAGGAAGGCTACAGCTTCGAGGACATCGCCCGGATCATCGCGGCGCCCTTCTGGGAAGAAATCGACCGGATGCCCAAGGAAGAAGCGGAACGGGTGAAGATCCTGCGCAACACCTACGCCAGCCTGCTCATCACCGGGCCCTTCTCCATCATCGTGGGAGCCAACAAAGGGCTCATGGCCCTCAACGACCGGCTCAAGCTCCGGTCCATGGTCGCTGGGGAAATGGACGACATCGTCTATATCGCCAGCGAGGAATCCGCCATCCGGGCGGTGTGTCCGGAGATTGAAGGGATTTGGGCGCCCCAGGGCGGCGAACCCATCATTGTCAGAGTAGAGGAGGACGAATAATATGGGAATCAATTATATCTATCCGGAATTCGAAGTGCACCGCGATCCCAACCGCTGTATCAAATGCCGGGTCTGTGAACGCCAGTGCGCTGACGAGGTCCACCATTACGACGCGGAACGGGATGTGATGGTGGCCGACGAATCCAAGTGCATCGACTGCCAGCGCTGCGTCTGCCTCTGCCCGACCCGTGCCCTGAAGATCGTCAAGACGGAAAATACCTTCCGCCCCAACCACAACTGGAAGCAGAACACCATCGAGGAAGTTTACCGCCAGGCGGATACGGGCAGCGTGCTGCTGTCCAGCATGGGCAATCCCAACGATTTCCCCATTTACTGGGACAAGATGCTCATCAATGCCAGCCAGGTCACCAACCCCTCCATCGACCCTCTGCGGGAGCCCATGGAAACCAAGGTGTTTTTGGGCAAGAAGCCCAAGAAGCTGGAATTCGACGCCCACGGCCACATCATGTCCGAGCTGCCGCCCCAGATCGAGCTGGAGCTGCCCCTGATGTTCTCGGCCATGTCCTACGGCTCCATCAGCGAGAATGCCCACAAATCCCTGGCTCGGGCGGCGACGGCCCTGGGCACTTGCTACAACACCGGTGAAGGCGGCCTGAACAAGGACCTTTACCAGTACGGCCCCAACACCATCGTCCAGGTGGCATCCGGACGGTTCGGGGTTTTTGAAGACTACCTGATGGCCGGCGCGGCCATCGAAATCAAGATGGGCCAGGGGGCCAAGCCCGGCATCGGCGGCCATCTGCCCGGTTACAAGATCGGCGCCAAGGTGTCGGAAACCCGGATGATCCCCCAGGGGACGGATGCCATTTCACCGGCGCCCCATCACGATATTTACTCCATTGAAGATTTGCGCCAGCTGGTCTTCTCTTTAAAGGAAGCGACGGATTACAAGAAGCCGGTCATCGTCAAGATTGCAGCGGTGCACAACGTGGCGGCCATCGCTTCGGGGATTGCCCGCTCCGGCGCGGACATCATCGCCATCGACGGCTTCCGGGGCGGCACTGGCGCGGCGCCGACCCGGATCCGGGACAACGTGGGGATCCCCATCGAGCTGGCCCTGGCGTCGGTGGATCAGCGTCTTCGGGATGAACAGATCCGCAACGACATCTCCATCGTCGTGGGAGGCAGCATCCGCAGCGCGGCGGACGTGGTCAAGGCCATCGCCCTGGGAGCCGACGCCTGCTACATCGGAACCTCCGCCCTGCTGGCCCTGGGCTGCCATCTGTGCCGCCAATGCCAGAAGGGCAAGTGCAACTGGGGCATCGCCACCCAGCGGGAAGACCTGGTCAAGCGGCTGAACCCGGAAATCGGGACCCAGCGGCTCATCAACCTGCTTACCGCCTGGAACCATGAAATCAAGGAAATCATGGGGGGCATGGGCATCAACTCCATCGAAGCCCTCCGAGGCAACCGCCTCATGCTCCGCGGCATCGGCCTCTCCGAAAAAGAACTGGAAATTTTGGGAATCAAACATGCTGGGGATTGAAAGGAGTAAATCGTGAAACGAGTATATGTCAACGAAGAATGGTGCCTCGGCTGCCATTTGTGCGAATATGAGTGCGCCTTCGCCAATTCCGGCGAGGACGATATGTTCAAGGCCTTCAACCGGGAAACCAGGCCCCTTCCGCGGATCCACGTGGAAGAAGGGACCCTGGAAGGCGAAAAGATCAACTTCGCGGTGTCCTGCCGCCATTGTGAAACCCCGTACTGCGTCAAGGGCTGCATCACCGGTGCCCTTTCCGTGGGGCCGGACGGCGTGATCCGCATCGACCCGGAACAATGCGTGGGCTGCCGGACCTGCATCGCCATGTGCCCTTACGGCTGCCTGGTGGTGGGACCGGAACACACCATGCTGAAATGCGAGCTGTGCCTGGAAAATTCGGCGGGCCAGCCGGCCTGCGTGTCCCACTGCCCGAACCAGGCCATCGTGTACGAAGAACGCTAAGGGGGATAAAATGAGCAATACCAAATATTTGATCATCGGCAACTCGGCAGCCGCCATCGGCGGCGTCCAGGGCATCCGTCAGGCCGATCCCGACGGTTCCATCACCCTGGTGGCCAGTGAGCCCTACCACACCTATTCCCGCCCCCTGATTTCCTACTACCTGGAAGGCCGGGTGGACCGGGAACACATGCATTACCGCAAGGAAGATTTTTATAAGAACAACGCCGTGGAAACCATCCTGGGCATGGGGGTCAAGGGTATCGACCCGGCGGGCCACATGGCCACTTTGGATGACGGCTCCACCATCACCTATGAAAAATGCCTGATCGCCACGGGGTCCAACCCCTTCGTGCCGCCCATCCAGGGTAAGGAAACGGCGAAAAACGCCTTTACCTTCACCAAGATGGACGATGCCCTTGGCATCGAAAAGATCCTGACCCCTGAATCCAGGGTGGTCATCCTGGGGGCCGGCCTCATCGGCCTCAAGGCGGCGGAAGCCCTGGTGGACCGGTGTGCATCCATCACTGTGGTGGACCTGGCAGACCGGGTGCTGCCCAGCGTGCTGGACGCGGAATGTGCCGCCATCATGGCGGATTACCTGAGGGGCCTGGGACTGACCCTGAAGCTTCAGACCAGCATCAGCGCCATTGGCGACGGGGAAGTGACCCTGAGCGACGGCACCACCCAGCCCTATGATATCCTGGTTCTGGCCGTGGGAACCCGTCCGGCCAGCGCCCTGGCGGAAGAAGCCGGGGCCAAATGCGAACGGGGCATCGTCACTGACATCCACCAGCGGACCTCCCTGGGGGATGTGTTCGCCGCCGGGGACTGCACCCAGAGCCACGACATTTCTTCGGGCTCGGAAAAGAACATCGCCATCCTGCCCAATGCCTTCATGCAGGGGGAAACCGCCGGCATCAACATGGCAGGCGGGGACGAAGCCTACACCATCGCCTTTCCCGTGAACTCCATGGGCATCAAAGGCTACTACATGCTCACCGCCGGCAGCTACACCGGGGATCCCATCGAAATAGAAAAGGACGGCACCCTGCGTAAATTCTACATCAGTGACGACGAGCTCAAGGGCTATATCATCATGGGGGACTGCCAGCGGGGCGGCATCTATACGGACCTGATCCGCAACCATATCAAGCTTTCCGCCACGGACTGGCGCATGCTGCTGGAAGAACCCCAGCTGGCGGCCTTCCCCCTGGAAGACCGGAAGGCCAAGCTGGCCCGGTCCCACTAAGCCTTTCCAGAAAGGAACAGTACAATGATTATTGAAGCGAGAAATAAATACTATACCCAGCTCAATCACGAAATCAAGAAGACCCGGGACAAGAACGTGACGGTGAAGGGTGTCCTGGGCCAGCGCTACATCGGCACCGGTGTCCGGGACAAGGAAATCACCATCTTCGGCACGCCGGGCAACGCCATGGGCTCCTACCTCAGCGGCTGCAACATCTCCGTGTACGGCAACGTCCAGGACGCCGTGGGGGATACCATGGACAGCGGGGACATCGTGGTCTACGGCAAGGCCGGGGATACCCTGGGCTACGGCATGCGCGGCGGCAGCATCTACGTCCGCGGCGACGGCGGCTACCGGGTGGGGATCCACATGAAGGCCTATAAGGAAAAGAAGCCCGTCATCGTCATCGGCGGCCGGGCCGGGTCCTTTTTGGGCGAATACCAGGCCGGGGGCGTCATCATCGTCCTGGGCATCGGCGCGGAAGGGGAATTCCCCGCGGGCAATTACTGCGGCACCGGCATGCACGGCGGGGCCATGTACCTGCGCTGCGACAAAAAGCCGGAAAATCTGGCCGTCCAGGTCAGCGCCCGGAAATGCGGCGATAAAGACATGAAGGAAATCGAAGAATACATCGAGCGCTATTGCCAGTATTTTGAAATGGAACCCGAACAAGTTTTAAGCGGACCCTTTTATAAGTTGACACCCAATGCCAATAACCCTTACAATGGATTATATACAGCTTATTGATCCGGCAGGCATCGTGAGCGAAGGAGGGAAACTCGATGAAAATAGGCAACACGACGTTGGATATCCTGACGTTTATCGAAGAAAATGATATTAAATTCCTGAGGATGCAGTTCTGCGGACTGGACGGACTGTCCCGGAATATCGCCATCTCGGCGGGACAGGTGGAGAATGCCATCTTTTACGGCGTCCCCTTTGACAGTGACGCCGTGGTGGGCTTTTCTGTGGAAGGCCAGTCGGATATGGTGCTCAAGCCCGACTTCAGCACAATCGTGGTCTATCCCTGGCGCCCCCAGCGGGGCAAGGTGGCCCGGGTCCTCTGTGACGTGGTCTACCCTGACGGCCGGCCCTATGAAAGCGACAGCCGCTACGTCCTCAAGCAGCAGGTCGCCAAAGCCGAAAAAAAGGGCTACACCCTCAACGTGGGGGCGGAGTGCGAATTCTTCCTGTTCAAGCTGGGGGAAGACGGCGAACCCACCCACGAACCGGTGGACCAGGCGGGCTACTGCTCCATGGCGCCCATGGACCGGGGGGAAAATACCCGCCGGGACATCATCCTCACCCTGGAAGAAATGGGCTTTGACGTGGAAAGCTCCCACCATGAATCGGCCAAGGGCCAGCACGAGATCGACTTCCGGTACTCCGACGCCCTGAGCTCGGCGGACCGGGTCATCACCCTGCGCAACGCCGTGGCCACCATCGCCCAGCGGGGCGGGCTCCACGCCACCTTCATGCCCAAGCCCAAGAGCGGCGAGCCGGGCAGCGGAATGCACATCAACCTGTCCCTGGTCAAAAACGGCGTCAACCTCTTTGCCAATGACGAAGGGGGCCTGTCCAAGGAAGCCCAGTACTTTGCGGCGGGGATATTGAAGCACATCCCGGCCATCACGGCGGTGGCCAATCCCCTGGTCAATTCCTACAAGCGGCTGGCCACAGGCCATGAAGCGCCCCGGAGCATCAACTGGGGTTACAGCTCCAGGCAGTCCCTGATCCGCATTCCCGCGGCCTACGGCGAATACTGCCGCATGGAGCTGCGCAGCCCCGATCCCACCTGCAACCCCTACCTGACCTATGCCCTGGTCCTGGCGGCGGGCATGGACGGCATCGAAAACCAGCTCCCCCTGATGGAACCGGTGGACGGCGGCCACGATGAAGGGGAACTGCTCCCCATGACCCTCAAGGACGCCCTCATCGCCATGGACAAGGATCCCCTGGTGAAGGACGCGTTCGGTGCCGACCTGGCGGCCATGTACCACCGGGTGAAGATGGCCGAATGGCAGCGCTACATTGAAACCGTCCACGACTGGGAAACCGAAGCGTATTTCAATCTTTATTAAATGACGCATCGGTACGGACCTGTCATCAACTAAGCGGCAGAACGCTGGGAAGGAGGGGCGACTGTGAGCAGTGTGCTGTTGATTTGCCGGCAGAAAGAAGTGGGCCGGGCGCTGACCGAAATCCTGCGTGAAATGGATTTTGAGCTCATCGATGTGTTGGCGTCGGGCGCGGAAGGCAGGCGGAGGCTGCAGCGGATCGAATACGACCTGGTCATCCTGAATACCCCTCTGGGGGATGAATTCGGCCTGGATTTCGCCATGGACGTCCTGGATCAGTACGATACCGGGGTCATCCTCATGGTGAAGAATGAGCTTGTGGATACAGTAGAGGAAAAGCTGGCGGGCACCACCGCCTTCATCATCGCCAAGCCCCTGAACAAAGCGGCCCTCCAGCAGAATATCCGTTTCCTGCTGGCCTCCCGCAACAAGATGGAAAAGCTCAGGAAGCGCAACGACGCCCTGGTCAAAAAGATGGACGATTTGAAGATTATCTACCGGGGCAAGCTCTGCCTCATGGGCTATTTGAATATGACCGAGGAGCAGGCCCACCGCTACATCCAGAAGCAGGCCATGGACATGCGGCTCAAGCCCGCCGAGGTGGCCGTGAACATCATCAAGACCTACGAGCGCAAATAAATGTGATTGGTGCCAATAAATGTGTTTTTATGGAATGAAAAGAAAAGTCAACATAAAAAAGGGAATCCCGTCAAAAGGATTCCTTTTTTATTCCCCTCATATCAGCAGCCGCACGGTGAAGATACCGTCCTTCACTGAATAATCGAAAATCGCGTTGTAGCGCGACACAAAAGCCATGACGCTGTGGTGCCCCAGGCCGTGGCCCGGCCCTTCCTTGGTGGATTGGGGAAAATCCGATCCCCCGGTCAAAGTAACATCGCAGGAATTGATGATTTCCGTGATAATCCGGTTTTTGGCCGGGTGGATGTTGATCGTGACCCAGGGATAGGGAATCCGTGAGCCCCGGGCCCCTTCAATGGCGTTCTCAAACAAATTGGAGACCACCGTGGCAAATTCAAATTCCGGTATCTTTAAAAATTCCGGCACATCCAGCTTGGTGGTGAGATTGATCCCCGCCTGCTCGCACATGATCGACCCCTGGGTGATAATGCCGTTGACCGCACTGTTCAGGCAGTAGCGTTTGGGCCGCAGGCCGTCCAGGACGCCGCCCAGCTCGGCAATGGCACTCTGGGCCTTGTCAATCTGGCCGTCTTCCAGGTAGCCGTCGATGATCCGCATGTGATGGCGCATATCGTGGCGCATCACCGCCGTGTCCGCGTTGCTTTTCTTCATCCGCTTGCTTTCACGGACCAGATGCTCCGTGTAGAGCTTGAGGGTATCGTTGGCCCGGGTCAGCGTGAGCTCGTGCTGCTTCTGGCTGAAGGAGCGGAACAAAATCGTGTAGGTGCAGAAAATCAGCGCGATGACAAAAACAAGCGGAAGGGAATTGGTGTAGACCGAATAAATATTGGAGGGCCAGACCGTCAGGGTAAAGGTGAGGGAATAAAACATGGCCGGTAGAAAGCACAGCCATCCCCAGTTGGCGTTGGCGTCCTCCAGGGATTCCCTATAGGCCTTCCGCAGGAATTTCAGGGTCAGCAGGGTAAAGGCCGTGTCCACCAGCAGTAAAACCACCAGAGCCCAAAGCTGAGAGCCTGTCCAGATGATGACCATGGAGCAGGCAATGTTGCCTGGCAGGACGAAAATCGCCGCTGTCATGGCGTTGAAAAGGCCGCGCATATCCTGGTACCGGCACAAAATGGTAATGCAGTGGAGGGCGATGGGGACCTCCAGGATATTCAAAAGGGCCTGCTGGTCGGTGGAGATGGGCGAAAAAAACATGACCGCGTCAATTCCGGCAGTCGCCGCAAAAAGAAATCCCGCCACCAGGCCCGTACGCAGATGATTGAAGCGCAGGGGCATGGAGGAGATGGCGTAAAATATCAAAAAGACCATGGATATCCGGTATTGGACGAACATGAAGACAGCGTGGGTCATCGGTATTCTCCCGATTCGGCCTGGGCCAGGTAAGCCAGCCACTGGCGCTTGACATCCGTCAGCCGGGAACGGCTGATCCGTAGATTGGTTCCGTCCTCCAGGGTCACGATGCCCGCGTTCACCGTCCGGATCCAGGCCATGTTGACGATGTAGGACTTGTGGATTTGGATGAAGGACGGGCGGTTTAACAGGTCGGCCAGAACCGTTTCAAAAGGCGCCCGGTTGGTTGCGCCGACAATCCGGTGATTGTTTTGAACGATGATGTTGACGCAGCGGGCGTGGTTTTCCGCGTAGCGGATCTGGTCCATGGGAATCTGGGCAATGCCCCCGGGAATCTTGAACCGGAACAACGACGGCGTGGGGTCGAGCTTCTCCACAATCCGGTCCAAAGCCGCGTTGAGCTTGTCCACATCCAGCGGCTTGATCAGATAATCCAGGGCCTGCACGCCAAAGGCGTCCAATGCGAATTCCGGTGAGGAGGTGATGTACACGATCACCGCCTCGGCATCCCGCTCCCGGATGGACTGGCCCGCGGTGATGCCATTGACATCGGCCATGAGCACGTCCAGCAGAAAAGCGTCAAAATGACACCCCTGAGTATCAATATCATCAATGAGGTCGTGGGCATTGGAATAGGCAGTGATTTCCAGACCCGCCTGGGGGTTGTCCCCGGCGTAATGCGTAACCAGATCCTTGATCCTGTTTAAATCTTGCAAGTTATCATCACATAAAGCTATTTTCATACGAACTTCCCTTTCATTTATAAAGATAAGTATAGGCAATTTTTTTCTGGATTGCAATTGGGCGGAAGGCAAAAATAAGAATTTTTTGCAAAATTTGGCATTTTGCGTAAAAATTGCAGTTATTTGCGTAATAATAACACTTTTATTTTTTCTGGAAGAGGCGTATAATGAACTAAAGATATCATAAAGAATCATAAAGGAATTATCACGAAAAAGAAAACAAATCATTGATGGGCAAAATTGGAAAGAGCGATAGTGCGAATACATTGACGGTAATTTTGGAAAAAAGGCCGGATGAGCATCATTGAAACCGATACTCTGACCTTAAACATCGCCGGTTGAACACTGAAAGTGCGCTTTGAGTGTTTTTTTATTGTTTTCAAACTACCCGATTGTTGATGATTTTTGATGATATAGATGCGCGCTTGTACGGCAGGCACCACAAGTTAAGGACTTAGGAGGTCATTATGAAGAAGCGTTTGGAACGATTGGCAGGACTCGTCTTCGGTATATTGTTGGTGATGGGGGTTGTGTTTGGTGGGAGTGTGCTGGCGGCGGCAGGTGAATATGGCGTAAATGTCAGCATGCAAGTGAAAGATGGTACAGATATAGATACGTCTTGTAGCAATACATATTATGTTTGCTTGTTCGATGAATCAGGAAGTTATGCGATTAGTTCTGTAGTGCCATTGGATATTGCAAATGGTTCTGGTACAGCTACAATTAAAAACAATTCAAATAATCAGGCATTTTCAGAATCCAGTAATGGAACACAAAGTTCATTAAAACTTATGACGTTGAAATCTGCACAGTACCAGACAAATTATGATCAAAATGCCTATACCATCGTAGATTGGAATTCTAATTTGCAATATCAGTATAGTTTGTCTGTAACGGGTAATGCACCTAAAATCCATGAGTTGAATGATGGTACAATAGATACAACCATTACGGCGACAAAGTTGGGGACAACAGCTATTACCCAAGCTTCAATTATTTCTCAACTTGGAATTACTACTGATTTTGCTGTTTTTTCTGATAAATATGAAAATGATAATCATATGGAAGGAAACATTGCAACAAATTTGTTACATACAAATGCATCATCTGTTGGCTTATCAGGAAATGAAAGTACTGTTTTTAATAAGCTTTCTATAAAAGTCAATAAAACTGTAACGCCAGCTACGGCGGCTACATTTACTTTTGGATTGTTTAATAAATATGGAATTGCAACTGCAGAGCCTCTTCAGACTATTTCAATAACAACTGACGCTGATGGAAAAGGAGAGGGTGCTTTCACTGATATTACAGGTGATGCCTTGAAAACAATATATCAAGTTTATGAACTTGATAGTGATGGAAATAAAATTATAAATGGGGAAAAGAACGGTTCTTACAAAGTATCGTATAGTACTGATAATGATATTTCCTCATATGATGGGCAAGAAATCAGTGTCACCAAAAATGTTGATTATATCAAGGATGTCACACAAGGTGTAAAAGTAAAAGGACAGGGAGATCTTGATTTAGTAATAACAAAAACAGGTGATAGCCATGTTGGCTCATATGAAGATATTAAAAACAAAATTATAGTTGAGGACAAGGACTTTCCTTTAGATATATTAGGTACTTTGGATAAATTGAAAACATTAAGTACCTCATTATTTACGGCAAAATCGTCAGCGACATCTAATGTGAATGTATACCGAATTTCGGAATCCGATTTAACAAATACTGATAATAGTATGACATTGGATATGAGTAATGGTTATGCGATTGTCAACGTGGTAACTAGTAGCAATACATTAGATCATGTTATAAATTTAAATTCGAAAGTTAGTTTCAAATACGGTTCTACTGTGTTGAGTTATGATACAAGTTGGTCAGCATTAGCTAGTCATATTATTTGGAATTTTGTTGATTCAAATGGAAATCCGTATATTGGAACAGTACAAACAAGCCATGGCGAAGTAGGTACTTTTTTTGCACCAGCAGGTAGTATTAGATTGAGTGGAACATCCTGTGGGGCGGTAATTGCAAAAAATGCCGAACACGATAATGGAGAAATTCATAAGGTTCCATTTGGCATTGAAACGGATAAATCAATTGAATTGAATGCGTCGAATGTAAATTCAAGTGATACAACGAGTATAAGTGGGACGAAGACATGGGTTGGAGTGCCGGAAGGAGCAACGGTGCCGGATATCACAATCAACCTGCTTCAGAACGGGACGAAGATCGACAGCAAGGTGCTGAAGGCTGGAACGACAAGCTATACGTTTGACAATCTTGCATTGAACGATTCGACAGGTAAAGCCTATACGT
>Ga0268357_101681_pt1 | contig 13097 bp, 10 predicted proteins | sample BioMet10_FD_192466 | JGI IMG/M metagenome (GOLD analysis project Ga0268357, IMG submission 192466) | Sewage microbial communities from Oakland, California, United States - Biofuel 10 (Illumina Assembly) | ecosystem: Engineered > Wastewater > Sewage > Unclassified | place: USA: California... | reverse complement strand
GGTATGAAATTGTTAGCCTAAAGCTATGTTACTTCACTACGATATTAACCAAACGACCTGGAACACCGATTACCTTCACAATCTTCTTGTCCCCTACTGCCGCCTTAACACTAGGATCTTCAACTGCCAATTTCTCCAGCTCTTCCTTAGTGCTTTCACTGGGCACCATAATACGACCCTTACCCTTGCCATTAACCTGTAGCAGAATTTCTACCTCTGCCACCTTAATAGCATCCTCCTCATAGGTAGGCCATTTTTCCTTATGGATACTGTTATGAGCATCAATAGTCTTGTTCCAAAGTTCTTCTGTAATATGTGGCACAAACGGAGCCAACATCAAAAGCAGCTTGGAAACATACTCATAAACCAGCCCGGAATTAATAGTCTTGGCCTTATCCTTGTAATTATACAAGGCATTAACCAATTCCATCATGGTACTGATAGCCGTGTTAAAGTTAAATCTGTTGCCAATATCTTCTGTTACTTTCTTAATGCCGGCATGAAGAATACGGCGCAGTTCCTTGTCATCCTCATTTAAGCTGCTTGCATCATAAGTAGTTTTATGCTCAGCCAGCACGCTTTCAAAATGAGCTACGATTCTCCAAACACGATTAAGGAAACGGAAAGAACCTTCCACACCCTTATCGCTCCACTCCAGCTCACGCTCTACAGGAGCAGCGAACATGATAAACAACCTGGCCGTATCAGCGCCGTACTGAGAAACAATTTCCTCAGGAGAAACGATGTTGCCCAAGGACTTGCTCATCTTAGCGCCATCTTTAATTACCATACCTTGAGTCAGCAAATTGGTAAATGGTTCATCCACTTCTACCAAGCCTGCATCCCTTAATACTTTAATAAAGAAACGAGAATAGAGCAAATGCAAAATAGCATGCTCGATGCCGCCAATGTATTGGTCAACAGGCATCCATTTTTTAACAGCTTCCTTGCTAAAGGGAGCCTCGGCATTCTTTGGATCAGTGTAACGGAGATAGTACCAGGATGAGCACAGGAAAGTATCCATAGTGTCAGTTTCTCTGGTAGCAGGACCGCCGCACTTAGGACAAGTGCAATGCACAAAGCTTTCAGAGGTAGCCAGTGGAGACTTAGCACCTGCATCAAACTTAACATCCTCCGGCAATCTTACCGGCAAATCTTTTTCAGGAACTAATACTTCACCGCACTTGGGGCAGTACACGATAGGAATAGGAGCGCCCCAATAACGCTGACGGCTGATCAGCCAATCTCTCAGCTTGTAGTTAACGGTCTTCTTGCCCAAACCCTTTTCTGCCATATAGTCAGTAATGGCTCCCATGGCTTTGTGCATTTCCATGCCGGTGAATTGGGCAGAATTAACCAATACACCATCCTTATCCTCATAAGCACAAGTCATGGTATCCAGGCTCAGTACCTGATCCTTGGGTTGTAGGGTAATAATCTTTTCGATACCATACTTTTCAGCAAACATCCAGTCACGCTGATCACCGGTAGGCACGCCCATTACAGCGCCGGTACCATAGTCATACAGTACGTAGTTGGTAATCCAAATCTGTACCTTGCGACCGGTTAAGGGATGGATACAATCCACGCCGGTATAAATACCTTTTTTCTCGCTTTCGCTGGAGGTTCTTTCAATATCACTGACATTCTTTACTTCGTTGCAGAACGCCTTAAGAGCATCTGCTTTGGGGTTATTCACCAAAATCTTATCAATAATAGGATGCTCAGGCGGAATCACCACAAAGGTAACGCCGTAAATGGTATCAGCACGAGTAGTATAAACAGGCAGCTTTTCATGAAGACTGGGAATATCAAAGGAGAATTCCAAGCCTTCGCTACGGCCAATCCAGTTGCGTTGCATGGTCTTTACTCTGTCAGGCCAGCCCTTTAACAAATCCAAATCCTTTAACAGTTCATCAGCATAGTCAGTAATCTTGAAGAACCATTGGGACAATTTCTTTTTCTCAACATCATGGTGGCAACGCCAGCATTTGCCATCAATAACCTGCTCGTTGGCCAAAACAGTGTTACAAGTATCACACCAGTTAACGGCAGACTCTTTCTTCACAGCCAAACCTTTTTTGTAGAACAGCTCAAAGAACCACTGTGTCCATTTATAATAATCTTCCTTACAGGTGGTTACCTCTCTGTCCCAATCATAGGACAAGCCCAGGCGTTTTTGTTGCTTGGTCATATTGGCAATATTTTCCAGTGTCCATTTTTTAGGTGGAATTTTATGTTGAATGGCTGCGTTTTCAGCAGGCATACCAAAAGAATCCCAACCCATGGGATGTAAAACATTATATCCGTTCATGGTACGGAAACGAGCTACCACGTCGCCAATGGAATAGTTACGTACGTGCCCCATATGCAGGTTGCCGGAAGGATACGGGAACATTTCCAAGACGTAGGACTTCGGCCTTGGGTCATCATTGTTTACCTTAAAGGTCTTGTTCTCCTCCCAATTTTTTTGCCAACGAGCTTCAATCTCGTGGGGAGCATACTTTTCGTTTAACATGTGAAAACCTCCTAGAAATAAAACCATTTTAATAGCTTGCATAAGCGAGAAATTTTCTGTAACATAATAGTAGGTAAGTATTTGTTTTACCTTAACAGTCTAATTATATAGTCACTACCTTATAAAGTCAACGAAAGGAAGTCCAAGTTTATGGCACTGTATGCAATAGGTGATCTGCATTTTTCCGGTTCCCCGCCTGCCAAGCCAATGGATAAATTTGGCGATAACTGGGCCAATCACCGGGAAATCATTGCTGACAACTGGCGCAAGGAAGTTCAACCGGAGGATACGGTAATTTTGTGTGGTGATACCTCTTGGTCCCTGGAATTGCCGGATGCTGTGGAAAAAGACTTTTCTTTCATCAGCACCTTACCCGGACAAAAAATATTGTTAAAGGGCAATCATGATTATTGGTGGACCAGCGTGTCCAAAATGACCACAGCCGTAGAAAACAAGTTTCTCTTTCTCCATAACAATTTTATTGCCGTAGGAGCTTGGGCTATTTGCGGTACCAGGGGCTGGAATCTGCCTTCACTGGAAACCTTTACTGAGCATGATAAAGCCATGTATGCCCGGGAAGGCTTGCGTTTGGAGCATTCTCTTTCCCAGGCTGCCCAAGCCGGCTTTACCAAAATTCTGGTAGCACTTCATTATCCTCCCCTCTACAAAGCTGAGGAGAATTCAATTTTCACAGACCTATGTCAGAAATACCAAGTTGAAAAATGCCTTTATGGTCACGTACACGGCAAAGCTGCTCAAGCCCTGAATATGTTTCAAGGCGATAAAAATGGTACTGACTACCGCCTGGTAGCCGCTGACTTTTTGGATTTTAAGCTAAAAAAAATAGAATAAAACAGGACAGAGGGACGGTACTTTTAGCAGCTTTTGAAAAGCTGCTAAAAGTACCGTCCCTCTGTCTTAAAGCTTTCTTATTCATGGAATTTTACTGAAGCCTGTTCAATAATGGCGTTACAATCTGCATCCAATTTTTCGGCGACCTGCTCCGGAGTTTTTATTCCTCTAAATAAATCTTGAATCTGTTTATAGAAAACATTCCGAATACCCCGCCAATTGGGGGTTTCGCCCATAAAATCAATTACCTGGGGATTATTTTTCACAAAGGCTGCACTACGATAAATCTTATCCTTAAATTTTTCTGTAACCTTACTGCTGGCTGGTAAACTGCCTGCTGCGTAATCCATACATTTCTCATTATGGTAAAAATACTTTAAGAAATCTTTGGCTACCTTCAGCTTGTCCTTATTGCCATTATCAAAGACAGCAAAACCGGTAACAAAGCTGGTAACCATACCCTTGCCATCCTTGGAAGGGAAATTAACTAAACCCAACTTACTATCATCGAATTTCGGATTTTGCACATTATTCATCTTCACGGCTAACTGACCATTCCAAAATAATCTACCGCAATCCTTAATGGCAATATTTTCACAGTTGGGAGGATAATAACCCTTGTCATAATTAGTTTTGAGCCAGCGCAGCGCTGCTATGCCCTCCGGTGTGTTCAGATGTATTTTACCATCCTGAGCAAAGAACGTGCTACCATGGCTTCGCAGCCAAGTCATGGTGTGAGTATCCCCTTGGTCATTTCTGGCATACATAGCCACCCCATAAGTATTGGGTGGCAAACTTGCCTTTAGTTTGGCCATAATTTCATTCCACTGTTCCAGTGTCCAGCTTTGCACCTCTTCGTCCTCGGTAAAATATTTATCCAAGCCGGCTTTATGGAAAAGATCCTTATTATAGGCCAAAGTATTTTGTCGGGCCAGATAAGGCAGCATATAAGTGCGGCCCCGGCGCTGCCCCATTTTCCAATAGTTTGCACTAATATCCTGTTTCCACTGAGCGTCTATAATGTCGTCCAGAGGCACAACTCTTCCTGTATAAACATAGGTGCTCATATTAAAAAAATCTTCATATAAAATATCTGTGGCATTTTCTGTATCAAAACAATCCCGGACATAAAGGTCCTCATCGGTAAGCGCAAATTTTACAAGATTAAATTTTACATCCGCATCCTTATATTGAGCCGCAAAATCCTTTGTTGCAATCTGCAGCATGGCGTAGGCTTCCTGAACATGAGGATCGGTCACACACACCATTTCCAAAGTAGGTACTTTCAGAGTAATAGTTACCTGCTTTTTCTCCACTGCTTTGCTGCCACCACAGCCGGTCATAGCTAACAACAGAAAAGTAAGCAGACCCCATAATAAACTTTTTTTGCCCATAGTATTCACTTCCCCCAGTAATAATTGATTACGGATTTTGAAGAATTGCCAAGAGCTTCTTAATATCTATGGGTTTGGCCACGAATCCGTTCATGCCGGCAATATCAGCTTTTTGTCTATCCTCTGTAGCAGTATTGGCGGTACAAGCATAAATTCTCACCGTTTTAGCATCGGTTCTATTACTATTGCGTATTTTTTTAGTAGCCGCAAAACCATCCAGAAGAGGCATCTGCACATCCATAAGAATAACACTATAGAAATGTGGCGCAGAGGCATTAAACATCTCTACTGCTTCCTTACCATTGGCAGCTACATTAACTACATAGTTTCTTCTTCGTAAAATTTGAACAAGAATATCAGCGTTAAGCTTATTATCTTCTGCCACAAGAATGTTATCGGTGGCTATAGCTGCCATTTTTTGGGGTGAAGGTTCCTGTCTGGAACCTGCCGGCACACCTTTAGGAAGCTCTTTAGCCCTCCCTGCTATTTGAGCAGGCCAAGTTGCCGTGAAACAGCTTCCCTGCCCCAAAGTGCTTTGTACCTCTAGCTTTCCCTGCATATTTTTCATCAGCAAATAGCTGATGGCCATCCCCAGACCTGAACCGCGATTGCTTGTTTTAAGCGTAGGATCAATTTCCTCCTGCCTCTCCTGGGTAAATGCCTCAAAAATATGTGCTTGAAATTCCTGACTCATGCCAATACCATTATCAATAACCTTTACAATATTTTTGACATGGTCTTCATCTATTTTTTTCTGGGAAACGACGAAAGAAATCCTCCTGTTTTCCCCGGTAAACTTTACGGCGTTGCTAAGCAGATTGAGAATTACCTGCTTAAGTCTCATTTCATCACCCATAATATCCGGATGAAGCAGCTGCTTGGTGACAGTAAAGCTTATGTTTTTTCTCTTGATTTCCTCTTTCATAATGGCAGCCAATAAATCGGTCATTTCCGGCAAAGAAAAAGCCTCGTTGGTTAAAATAATATGACTTTGTTCCAGCTTGGACAAATCCAGGATGTCATTAACCAAGCTAAGCAAATATTGGGAAGTATCAGCCGTTTTATCCAAATATTCGGTAAGCGCTTCCTTGTCATCCAGCCTATCCCGCATCAGGTAATTTAGACCAATAATAGCATTTAACGGGGTTCTGATTTCATGGCTCATCTTATTTAAAAAGCTTGATTTAGCCTGGGCAGAGGATTGTGCTGCAATGGACATTTTCCAAGTCCTGAAAATCCCCGCAATAAGACAAATAAGAATTAAAACTATACTTAAAAGAAATAGGGATGTAAAAACAGTAAATTGACGACTTTGATTTAAAAATACAGAGGATGGTACGGTAACTGCCAGGCTCCAATCTACACTGTTTAAAGGCTCCACAGCCAAATTATAGGGCACGCCGTCCAATTTGTAGGAACAGGTAAAGGTCTTATCATTTTTTATATCTTCTCTTAATTGTTGTAAAGAATAACCATCCTCAAATTGAGCATTGGCCAGATTACTAAACATATTGTCTTGCTGGCCTATACCATTTTTGTAAAAATAATTTACTATGTAATAACCATCCTTGTCTATTACCAAAGACTGGCCCTGATTAGAAAAACTGCCGGCAGTCATATGCTTGCGCACATCATTGATAAGAGTTTGTCCTACAATACCAACAAACTCTACATCATCTACCTTAAAATGCGGCATTGTGAGTGCATAAATAATCGTTTCATCTTGAGAGTCAACAGACACCGCTTCATTGTAACGCACAATAGTTCTGGAAACATCGTGTAAAATATTATCTACATAATCATATTGTGTGCCATCCTGAATAAGCAAAGCGGCGCTATGCATTTTGCCTTGGCTGTCAATCAAATAAATATACCGAAAATAGCTGGTCCCCAGCTCCCTGCTCAGTCTGTTTTGCAGTCCTGCCATGGTTTGATATTGACCATTGCGGACTCTTATGCCTATACTAGTCAGGTTAGCGGCAGTCCTGTCTATATAGTTGTCAATAAAGCTTTTATCATGAGTAGCGATTTCTTGCATGGTATTAACCGTGCTTTTGCTAAGCACGGTAGTAATTTGTCTCATATAAAATATCATGCCAACCACTATAAGGAGAACTGCAAAAACTGACAATATGGTCAATTGCAATTTATTAAGGCGCTTCATAAGCACACCCCATGGTAAACAGATAATATATCATTATTTCCGATCCTTCTTTACCAAAATGATACCATAAAATAAAATCTTTTTCAGCTAGAATAGTTTCCAAAATAACAACAAAAAGGCTGTTGCACCGGTAGGTGTAGCAGCCTCTAATGTTAGTTAATTTACATACCTTTGGTATAAGTAAAAGTGTCCAAGGTTTGATTGATTTTATCTTCCAAACTTTTGGGCAGTCCATCAATCTTGATGTTCAAGAAGCCTCTGACAATGGTAGCAGTGGCCTCTTCCTCATCCAAGCCCCTGGCCATCAGATATTCAATTTCTTCCTGATTTACCTTACCTACTGCAGCTTCATGACTTAGTTCAGAATTACCGGTACGACAATCAAGTTCCGGGATAGCATGAATACGGCCTTTTTTCTCATTAAGCATTAAACCATTGCACTCCAAATGAGCCTTTACACCCTCCGCCAAGCCAGTCAAGCGACCTCTATTTACAATAGTGCCACCGGTAGAAATGGAGCGTGTAATAATTTCTGATTTAGTACCAGGCACTTCCAAAATAGCTTCGCCGCCAATATCCAAATGAGCCCCCTCCGGTGCAATCAGGATGGAATTTAAACGGGAGGTTGCTCCCTTGCCGACCAAACGAGTTACAGGATACATCTGCACATCAGCAGCCTTTTCCATACAAACATAATTGGACATGTATAGGCCATTTTCCTCTACAATAACAGCAGTACGAGGTCGTACAGAAACTTCCTTGCCCCAGCTGTGAATCATGGTAAAGGTCAATTTTGCATTCTTGCCCACATACATTTCGCTGATACCCAAGTGCAAGCCCTTATCTACGTTAGGATCGCTGGCACAACCGGAAATAATATTCAGCTCAGCGCCTTCTTCCAGGATAACTACGTTATGTACTCTTTGCAGCTGGTGCTCGTGACTCATGAAAACGCAAGCTTGCAGCGGCGTATTTATTTTAACACCCTTTTGCACGTGGATAAAATAACCATTTTCATTTTCCAAAGCTGTTTTGGCAGTATATTTATCTTTATCAGGAGAAACAGCATGCCACCAATATTTTTGTACCAATTCAGGATATTTTTTAGAAGCATCACCGGTATTCATTAGTACTAATGGAGTATCAGGTTTCACTTCCAGCTTGGTAGCGTTATTATCAACCTGAACGAAAGTAGCACTACGATTGCTTTCATCCAGCTCCATGCCAACCTTTTCCAATTTAGCACGGCCTTGATTAGTCAAATCTCCCAAAGTTTTAGCATGGACTGTATCATCATCGTCAAAAGCGTTTAAATCCAAATCTTGACCATAAGCAGCTTCCTTTTGCAAAGCAGCTGTTACTCTCTCTTTATCTAAGCTCATAATTAAATCCTCCCGCTACCTTCTTCAATAACCTTTTCATAGCCTTCCTGAGTAATACGTGCCAACATTTCAGTAGGCTCACCGCTGGCAGCAATAGTGCCATTGTACATAATATAGCCTACCTGGGCAGGCACATATTTTAAAATATGTCCAATATGCGTAATAATAAGTCCGGAACGGTCACTACCGGCCAAAGGATTTTTAGCGGTATTTTCAAAAGGACAGGCCTTGCCGCAGCAGGCTGCCAGCCTACTACATTCCTTGGCACCACATTGCCTGGTTCCGGCACCGCTTAAAATATAGTTGGCTGCCCGTCCCACCAAGGCAATATTTTCAACGTCTACGCCGCTTTCAGGTTCATCCAAAAGCAAAAGCTTAGGCTGCTGAGCCAATAGCTGCAGAAGCTCGCTTCTTTTAATTTCTCCACCGGAGAAGCCCTCGTTTACGGAACGATCCAAAAACTTATCCAGGCCCATCCAGTTAGCCATATTCTCCGTAGCTAAAATATCATGGCCACAAATATTAACCATTTGTCTCAGAGTCAAGCCTTTAATAGTAGGCGGACGTTGAATCATCACGCCAATACCCAATTTTGCTCTGTCAAAAACAGGCATGTGGGTAATGTCCTGCCCATTGAAAATGATTTTGCCGGACGTTACCTTATAGCGCTCAAAGCCCATAATGGTACTAATTAAAGTTGATTTACCTGTTCCGTTAGGTCCTAAAAGTACATGGACCTCACCGGAAGGAATGTTTAAATTAATATCCCGCAGAATTTCTCTATCATCTACGGTTACTGATAAATGTTCTATTTTTAACATAGATATACCTCCCAAGGTTGCCTTTAAATCATACTATGCGAGTAATATTTAGTCAAGATTAGCAAACTGTCGCATAATATGTTAGAATGTAAAATATCTGTTTATTTCTATTTCCCGAAAGGATGATTGTTTTGCATCAATATTTATTTATGATTGGTTCCTTTCCTATCCGCATGTATGGCATTATGCTATGCATAGCTATCTTTTTGGCTACAGGAGTTGGTTATTTTCTGACCTTAAAGGATGGGCGAGGTTATGAAAAATATCTTGCCGATATAGGCATTTATGGCGGTTTCTGCGGTATCGTTGGTGCCAGACTGTGGGATGTATTCTTTTTTGACTGGGCTTACTACAGTGACCACCTATTGGAAATCCCGTTTGTCTGGCAGGGCGGTATGGCTATTCAAGGCGGAGTTATAGGTGGTGTCCTGGCAGGTATCGCCTACTGTCACTACCATAAGTTACCCTGGCTAACTCTTTTGGATATTTTAACTCCGGCAATTTTAATTGGCCAGTCCATCGGCCGTATGGCCAATCTGTTAAACGGCGATGCCTTCGGTGCTCCCACCGGCGGCAATTTTGGTATCCTCTATCCGGAGGGCACCCTGGCTCACGCCACCTATGGTGCCCAGCACCTTTGGCCTGCCGAAGTTTGGGAAGGACAAATTGATATTATTATCTTTGCTCTGCTCCTGCTCTTTCAAACCAGAAAATATGCCAAAGGACAATGTGCTTGCCTTTATGTTATCTTATATTCCACCTTGCGTTTCTTCCTGGAATTTTTGCGTGGCGACTATGTTACTCCCTTTTTCTTAGGCTTAAAATCTGCCCAAGCCACCAGCTTGGCCTTCATCATCATAGCTGCCATCCTTTTCGTTTGGTGTGGCTATAAAGAAAAAACTGCAAAACCCTAACCAGAGGACAATACTGTTGTCAGGTTTCCAACAAAATAAAGACTGGATTTTTTACCATGCCCTTCCTTGCTCCACTTACGGCGGCTTTGGTAAAACAATCCAGTCTTTTTAATTGGGGACAAGAAGAACGGTACCTTTTGTCTCACGACCTATTTCAAGATTAAGCCTATGGGGCAATGATCACTGCCCAATACATCGGTATAAATTTCAGCATCTTTAATCTTGGCTTTTAATTTTTCAGAAACCAAAAAATAATCAATTCTCCACCCGGCGTTATTATCTCTGGCGTGGAACATATAAGACCACCAGGAATAAATATTGGTTTTATCAGGATATAAATAGCGGAAGGAATCCAGGAAACCGCGACTGAGGAACTGTGTCATTTTGCCTCTTTCTTCATCAGTGAAACCGGCATTGTGGTGGTTGCTTTGTGGATTTTTCAAGTCTATTTCTTCATGGGCTACATTTAAATCACCGCAGATAATGACCGGTTTAGTCTTATCAAGCTTTACTACATAGTCCTGGAAAGCATCCTCCCACTCCATGCGATAAGCCAGTCTTTCCAGCTCCCGTTTGGAATTGGGAGTATAAACATTCACTAAATAAAAATCCGGATATTCTAAAGTAATGACTCTGCCCTCATGGTCATGCTCAGCAATTCCCAGGTCGTAGGTAACCTTCAAGGGTTCAGTTTTACTAAACACTGCTGTACCGGAATAGCCCTTCTTTTCGGCGCTATTCCAAAATTCTACATAACCGGGGAATACAAATTCTGCCTGTTCTCTTTGCATTTTTGTTTCTTGCACACAGATAACATCAGCATCAGATTTGGCCAAAAAATCTTCAAAGCCCTTATTCATGCAAGCTCTTAAACCATTAACATTCCAGGAAACAAGTTTCATTTTCTACTCCTTCTTAAAATTTCTTAAACAGCACATTGAGAAAAGCAATGACAAACAATACCGCGATAATATGCAAGGTGGTTGGCAATGCAAAAAGAAAAGATAAGGAGTAGGCTACCAGCAAAGAACAAAATAAGGCTAAGCCGGCATTAAATACTCCCCTGGCTTTTAGTACCACACCTTTTTGGATGAGCAAAGCACCTTCCACGGCATAGAAAAGGCACAGCAGAGCTGGCGCATAAAAGCTCCCCTTCTCCACGTAAACAGACAGCATACAGCCTACAAACAGCACCACCGGAAATTCACAAAATATTTGAAAGAAAACATCGCGAGCCCGTGTCTTCTGGGCCAACTTTACCAAAAGAATCCAAGCGCAGCCGGTAGTCATCCAAAAAATGCTGAAAACATTACGGTCAAAAATACGCCCCGGCCAAAAATAAGGAGTTAGCAAATGACTGCCAATTAAAAATGCCATCGTACAAAAACCTATTTTCACAAAACCGGCATTGGGATTGTCTTGAGCCTCCAAAATCTGGGCAACCATGGCACCCAAGGCAAATAACACTACCAATCTGCTACCTGTAAACCAGTCATACTCCGGTCCCCAAATTCCCCACAAAACCAGTCCACATAATACGACCAGCAAAAAAATAACGGTGTATAAACGTGTTTTGTTATTTTTATCCATACTCTGCCTCACTTTGGTAATTGAGCCAAAAAGTTCAAGCTCTTTAAAGGTTTATCTATTTGATAGGTAATAAATTTATAAAGAATTTGTTCCAGCTCCATCAGGGCGCTTCCTTTTACGGTAAAATCACTGGGCTTGGTAAAATCAAGCTTTTGCAGCATGACCATTAAATCTCTGGTTGCTAAGGAACAAGGCAACTCATCGCCCTGAGCACAATCCGCACACAAAAAGCCTCCCTGCACCAGACTAAAGAAACCATCCTTTTCTACTGCTTTGCTACAGCTGGTACAGCTGTCCAGCTGAGGAGCAAAACCGCACAAGGTCAGCAATTTTAAAAGTGTGCTAATGGTAACCAACCGCTTATTTCTCACCTTTAGCAGCTCCATGGTTTCCAGCAGCAGCTCATAAATCTTCTCCTGGCTTTCACCTTCTGTGGTAAGAGATTCAGTGACCTCTGCTACCACAGCACCATAAGCCAAGGTTTCAATATCCATGGTTTCCGGTATTTTTAGGCTTTCACAGCTACGCATAGTTTCCACCTTTTTCCCGGGGGTAAGGGTCAGCTCCACTTGGGCAAAGGGCTGAACCAAACGTCCGCTGGTACTGCGAGGATAAGATGCTCCATAGGCAATAAAAGCAATCTTTCCGTGGGCACGCGAAAAACAGACTGCGTATTTATCCGCAGTCTGCCAATTACTAACCCGTAATATGATTGCTTCGTCCTGATATGCTTCTCTACTCATCAGCTGGTGTAGAATCCTCTCTTGCTGTCAGGGGTGTTACCTTTACCCTGAGCACTCTAAAGCCTGTAGAAGCCAATACCTCATACTGGTAGCCATCAGCGGTAACCTTATCCCCTACCTCAGGCTGTCTGCCAAGCAAGGCAAAAACATAGCCACCAATTGTATCTTCTTCCGGTTCGTCAAATTTAATATTCAGCACTTCTGTTACTTCGTCCAAAAGAACCAAACCATCAAAAATAAAAGAGCCATCCGGCAGCTTATTAACCTCAGGAATATCAGAATCATGTTCATCCTGAATATCCCCCACTATTTCCTCCAGCAAATCCTCCATAGTAACAAGGCCGGCCGTACCACCGTATTCATCAGCCACCACTGCCATCTGCACATGCTTATGCTGCATAATTTGCAAAATTTTAGCAATGGACATGCTCTCCGGCACAACCTCCATCTCCCTCATTACTTTAGTTAAAGAGAAAGAAGGATCATCCTCGTCTATATTCATCAATTCCCGGATATGCACCATACCAACCACATGATCGCGGTCCTCTGTACACAAAGGATATCTGGTATGTCCGGTAGCCTTAATCACCTCAAGATTATCCCGTAGTGGATCATCGGTAAAAAGGCACACCATATCCTGCCGTGGCACCATAACCTCTCTGGCCACTCTGTCAGCAAAATCGAACACATTATCAATGAGCTTGCTTTCCACAGGATCA
>Ga0268357_101679_pt1 | contig 13154 bp, 13 predicted proteins | sample BioMet10_FD_192466 | JGI IMG/M metagenome (GOLD analysis project Ga0268357, IMG submission 192466) | Sewage microbial communities from Oakland, California, United States - Biofuel 10 (Illumina Assembly) | ecosystem: Engineered > Wastewater > Sewage > Unclassified | place: USA: California... | reverse complement strand
TAGCAAATCCACATTCTTTAATTTCATTTACAATATTTTCAAAATATTTTGATGCAAATACATTATTATCCATCAATAACAAATCTTTTTGAGCTCCAAAATGTTCATCAATATATTTAATTTGGTGTTTTATACTAATATAATCCTTGTAATTAGGTTCAAGCCTAGAAACAGCGCAAAACGAACAATGTCGGGGACAACCTCGTGTCATATAACCAAAATATGCATTATTAGCAGGGTATTTATAATCAATATCATCCAAAATTGAATAATCTAAAGGCAATTCATCTATGATATCAGAGTTATTCTCATCTAAATCACCTGCTTTATCTAATAGGCCAACATGTGGGTGAATTCCTGTTTCTTGATATATGTGTTCCGGTAAAATAGTTGATGCAATCCCTCCAATAATAATTCGCCCATTTGGCTTGCAAAATATTTTTGCATAATTTATAGTATCTATAGTCTTATCCCAATAGAAAGTAAATAACGTTGTTATACCTATAATGTCAAATTTCGGAACATTTTTATCTTTATACCTTTTTCTATAAATTTTAAGAATATCCTCAAACTGACTATTTCTAAAATTAGGAATTGAATCTAGTATATCGTATTTCCCAACCTTAATAAATTCAATTAACTTCGGGAAATATTTTCCTAAAGTTGGCTCTTTAACTTGGTTATAAAATTCCTCACACAATAAACGTGCACTAAAAACTTTTAAATCTCCTTTAAAAAAGCGAACATCATCATGACATCTATGATAGTAAGTAGCTACCTTCATTAACCCCATTGGTGGATATTTATTTTTATAATTTGGTTCTATTAATAGTACTTTACGATTCATCGTAGTTCATCCTCAATCTTTTTTATTATTGTTTCTGCTGTTTTTTCATCTGTGGCATGAAGAATAATACCCCAAATTTTAGATATTAATTTTTGTTCCTTCTTTGTATAAGATGTAAGTTTATTTACTCTGTGAGTTAAATATTTTTCATCTTTAACTGTTTTTAAAATATGTTTTCTAGTAACTGGTTTTAGTTTATGTTCTCTTTCCTTTTCAATATGTTTTATTACCAAACTAACTATTGCATTTGACTCTTCATTTGCCTTCTTTTTCTTATTTTCAATTTTTACTTGAGCTTTTTCGGCTTCAATCCTTGCTTTTTCAACCTTATCAATAGCAGCTTTTAGATGTTCTTCATTAACAAATTCACCGTTTTGCTCTTTCTTTTGAAATTCTGCTTCTTTTACTTTAAGATCATCTATTTTTTTATAAGCGCTATGTAGTTCAGACCCGTCATAATAAGTCCTATGTAACTCATCGTTAAAGTATTTACGTAGTTCCTGCTCAAAAACAAGTCTAGTCGAATTCTCGTTAAAATAATCTCTTTGGGAATTTGGTATTAAGTCCTTTGCCAAAGCAAATACTTCGCCAACAAAGTAATGATGACCACGATCTTCTTTAAAAAGCTTTTGTAAAGCATCATCATTACCAATTTGGATATTTTCTTTACGCAGACGTAAACCACGCATTGGGCAACTTTTATTTATTACTGCCTGAAAGTGAGATACACCTATCCAAAGCCATGCAAGTAAATTATTTTGTTTATCAAAGATTTCCTTAAACGCAATATTAAAGATTTCATCATCACCTTGGCTTGTTTTAAAATTTGTATTATATTTCTTTAAAATAGTCTCACCATTTAGTAAAATTTTGTACTCATCTATTTTGCATTTTAATTGTTTTGCATGATTGTAAACTTCGGTACGAAAGATAAAAGTATTTTGATAAGGTACTGGTGCAACAAATGAAAGATATTCTTTGATTTTAGAAAAGTCTAATAAATCAATGTTTTCTTCATTAATACCCAGCATTTCTACTTTAAACCAGTGACCATTAATATCTGATGTTTTTTTATAATCAAAACTATATATGGAATTAAGAACTTCACTTGCAGTATGTTTTTTACCATGTTCATTTTCTAATATAAGTGCTCTCATTTTTATTGCATCACATACCATTATGGAAACAATATTTTCCCCAGGAGCTTTAGACGTAAAAACTAATTTATTACAATATGCAAGTCCACAAAGCCGTCCAATACCCCTAAATCCCTTATCTTCACCTATTTTCTTATCCGAATCTGCAATATTTCCTAAAAGCCTTTGAAACTCTGCAGCACGAATACCAGTTGCATTATCTTCTACACTAATATTACGTTTAGCAGAATCAAGCCAAATCTTAATTTCTCCTTCACCAGACTTCATCAACCTATCAGCTACGGCTTTATCTATTTGATCACAAGCATTTTGTATATATTCACGATAAATAACTTTAGAATCTTGATACATCCCAGTTGTTAAATTTTCTAATATGTTGGCTCCAAAAACATAATCTTTCATATTGTAACTTCTCCTTATTATTTGAATTGTTTATAAATAGGCTTTGGAAACCGAACTTTTAGTAATGAACGAAATATTGGATTTTGTATCAGATATTCTCCCTGTTCCAACCTAGTTAAAATGCTTTTATAAGTAGATGGCAAACTAGTATAATCTTTAGTACCAGTTTCAATTGAATTTGTTCTTCCATATGCATGAGTTGAACAGTTGCCAGTCACTCGCTGATGTATGTTAGACCTGAACTGTTCAGCTCCAAATAATACTACGCCTAATGATCTACCACGTTCTGTAACATCTAATATTTCTTGTAAAATTGGTGATGTCTTTGGTGTATCTTTTGAAGCATATTTATTCAACTCATCAATAAAGACTATTATTCTGGACGGTGGATTAACCTCCGCGTCAGCATCATATTCACCAAGCTTTAAATTGTAAATAGTTCTTACTGCATCACCAAAAACAAAAGCTTGTTTATCTTCTGGTAGTTTAGCCACATCTATAACATAGATATCATTATTAGCAATGTGTATTAATTCGTCTGCTAAGCGACATTCATGCTTGCTTGGATCAGGTCTATTTGCAAACATGTCGTCATTTCTAAGAGCTTTATTAATTATACGTTTAAATTTTTTCCAACTCAAAACAGAAATCTCATTTGATACACGAGAAGTTTGTTGTCCACGACCCTGTGGCTGGGCTTTTTGTGATAACACATCTAATTTTTCCAGGAAATCATTCCAAGTGGCTATTCTTCCTCCACCAAAGTCAGGGTCTGTATTATCAACAATCTTAGAAATAATTGACTCCATGGTTTGCTGAGGATCATCGGTTCCTGCAAATAACATTTCTATGCTTTCTTTATCTTCTTCGTACGAGTATTTAAATTTTTTTAGTTGATTATTTGTTATATACTCATTAACATCATCTTTTGGGAGATAAGTGCTTTGTTTAGGAGAAGTATTACTTGAATAAGGAATATAATATTTTACATTCTTAAAAGGTTCAGTAGATAATTTTAAAGCTTTATATTCTGAATATACGCGCTCTTGTTCAGCTTTTGGATTTTTATCTTTGTCACTAGCAAAATCGTTTGGCTTATCAATAGCCATTAAATCTTTACCTTTTACATTAAAAATTACAAATGCAACAGTCTCACCGGAATCATCACCAGTTTTTAAATATTGTTCTTGAATAGCCTTCATCAAAAACATAGCATATGAAGTTTTAGATGCCAAGCCAGATATTCCAGAAATATTTAAATGTGCTCCTTCTGGTCCTAAAATAAATTTTGAATTTAGTTCTACCGGTAATGTAACCTCATCACTTGTTCCTTCATACATTTTCAGTGACCCACAAACCAAAGGATTCTGTACGTTTTTAAGACCAAGTGCCGCAGTAATCTCTTCTGCAGTTGCAAGATATACTGGTGCATTATTATGCACTGGAGTATATAAATTGCCACTATTATAAGATACCGTTGCCTCAGCATAATTCATACCAACTCGCAAAGTTGGTTCTTCAACCGTAACATCACCAAAATCACTAGAAATAAAATTTGTAAGAAAGCTTTGAGCATCAGTAATATGTGATATGTTTTCAATAACACCATATGTATAAGAGTTATCAATATGTTTAACTTTAACAATATCAAAAGCATGAAGCTTTAAATCTGCATTAGTCCAGAACGTAAACTTATCCATTGTAGTTGGTACTTTTTCAGTTGCAAGGACACGCCCTATTAGTTTATTAGCCATAATTCAACCACTCTCCCTAAAATAAGTGTAAAAAACTTTCTGCACTGACGTATTTTGATTTTACAAACGATTCCGTAAGATAAATTGGGTATATATGATTTGCCCAGCGTAAATCAGATCCATAACATACAGGATTTCTTTCATTAATTAAATATGCACTCAGAGTGTCAACTAAATCACTATTAACTCCATTTTCAATTTCTTCTTCTGTAACAAGCATTTTCTCGACTTTTATAATTCCATCAAAAGGTGTCCTTGTTCTTGTTTTATCTCTAAGTCTTATATACCAAACTGCAAACTGCACATCACCAAAAAAATCAGGATTTTCAAAACAAGCCACCGGTGTACGATTATACAGTGGTAAATCTGCAATAAATCCTGGATTCGGTTTTCCATTTATATCCATACAAACTTCTGGATTAAAATTTTTTGATACGCCAAGCACCCAATTATAATTATTTTTAAACACCTGATATTTTTTCTTATCCGCTTTATCTTCTTTTGTAGGCCTATATTCAAGAGAACCGTCTTTGACTAAATAATTATCTTGATCCAATTTACCTTCACGCACAAGTTCAGCTACTAGTTCCTTCTCTCTCTCGCCCATGCGCTCCTGAATACAGGCTGTACCTCTATCTTCAAATTCCTTATCAAAGTTCTTTGCTGTTTTATATGGCAGGATAGTAGAAAACTTCATTCCTAATCGCTTTAGTTCCAAACACTCATTTAATTTTTTTGCTGTAGCTGGAAAGAAGCCCGCTTTGCCATCAGCATTGGCTATATCAGGTATTGATAATACTATCTCTCGTTTAAATTTTTCAGGAAAAATCTGCCTAGAAATACGTTTACAACACCCAACGCCTATTTGACCTGCAATTACAGGATAAATCACACGACGACCACCAGGCTGCAAGTATGCTATATCATCGACCTTAAAAACACGCCTTGACCCATCAAGAAAGTATGTCAATAATTGTTCTTTCCTCTTAGATAACACTTTGCTCAATTCTTCCAGAGAAACATACTTACGATGCGGAGTAGTTTCAGCCATTTTTTTCCATATTATAGAATCTTCTCCGTAATCTATGGATGGACGTTCTGCATGATCAAGCCCGTATTTATGAGCTTTGTAGCTTTTACCTCCAGTAACCTCTGCTAAGATACTCATAATCTTATCAGCCATAGCTTTATCTCCTATCTTAAAAATTTATATTAATACCAACGTTCATACTCATACATTTTCATTACCATAAAAACTACCTTTAAGCTATTTGGCAACAACATTGCATATAAGTTATTTTTGAAATTCGCTACCTTTATTTAATATCCTGCATTACTCTAACTACACAAATATTTCCTACTTCTCCATCGCCATTTCCATGAACTTATCCTTGTAAACGAATATACCGCTCTTATCCAGCCGGTCAATTCTGGCGTCATACACTTTACCTAAAAGTTGTTCTCTCTCTTCATCGAGGCCATAGTGCAGTTTACGGTGGCACAACGGGCACAAACAAACTATGTTAGCGTACACATCCAAACTATATTCAAAATCCCGTTGCAGCTTCAAGGGAATAAGATGGTGGCCCTCCATATAGGGCTTAGACGTATACCGATTGATAAAGGTCTGATGGTCGCGGTTTAATTCACAGTGATAACCGGCAAAACCCAAGGCCTGGTTTCTAATAATGGAGGACCTGACGAATCTATTTTGAACTACTTCCATCTGCGGCCCCCGCAAGATTTTTATATCTACCTCATGGGTAGCTGCAGCGGCAGTTAAATCTGCGCCGGTAGCAAATTCCAGATAACGGTTTAATCCGGCGGTATACATCCGATGGCCCCGCTCATCTTGTTCGACAAAGTCGGTTACACCCTTTAAAAAAGCTTTGGCATTTTGCAGCGTGTCCAGGTCCAGAATCTCGTAAATTTCGTCCGTAATAATTCCGTGTTCTCTTAGCACCCTGGAGATTACCGTTAAAGCATTAAGGTAATGCCCCACGCTCCGATCAGATAATCCTCTGATTGCTTTTAAATATTGCACGAAGTATTGTTTTAAGACATAGGAATCTGCCATAAGATCACCGTTTTCTCTTTAAGCTTCTATTTTTTCTCCACTATCCCGCTCAGCCATTTCCCGGTCACGTTGGCCCTCACGTCTTCGCTAACCCACATCTCTTTTACCACCAGCCCTGATACTTGCCCCATAACTTCCCTCAACCTGGCTTCCGTCAAGTCCGTGTAGTATCTGCCGCCCCGCAGGCCCTCAAAGTCACCGTACTTAAACGACATATACCATAAGCCGCCCGGTTTCAGGCTCTCCTTTAACTTCGTCAGGAGCTGCGGCAACTCCTTCAAAGGCACATGCACCAGCGAGGCACAGGCCCAAATCAGGTCAAAGTGCTGAGGCGGCAACTCTAAAGCTTTATATTCGGCGCAGAGCACCGCCTGCCCTAAAAGCTGCTGTGCTGCTTGTGCCAGTTCCCGGGAACCATCCGCCGCAGTGACCTGGTAGCCCAGCTTTTTAAAGGCCAGGCTGTCCCTGCCGCTGCCGCAGCCTAAGTCTAAGATGGCGGCGCCGGCGGGAATGAGAGGCAGCACCCGGGCATAAGTCGCACTCATATCCGCCCTCAAGGTGCTGGTTAAAAATTCTTGGGCATGGTCGGCGTAGTAGTTCAAAGTTTCATTCATCTTGTTCTCCATAGCGGTTAGGTGGCAGCCAGCCGGTCTCAAAGCCGTTAAAGGCGGCGGAGCGGTACATCTGCTCCAGCTTGCCGTCGTGGTAGCCGGTAAAGTCGGCCTTGACTATTTCCAGGAGCCTGGGCCTGGCCAACAACTCCTGATTGCGGGTGATGATGTGATCCATATAGGGGCGCTGAGCCAGGTGGTCCCGTTTTTTATGATTGCAGTCGTGGCAGGCCTGGACAAAGTTCCACATCTTATCGTCCTTGACGAAGGACCAGGGGATAAAGTGGTCCACCTCACAGCGGTGGTCCAGGGGTTTGCCGCAGTAGAAGCACCGGTGCTGGCCTAGCTTGTCCAGCAGAAAGTCGCTGTAAAAGGACAGGTTCTCCCGCTTAGTGGAGACGTCCAGTTTGGAGGCCAGGTCCAGGGAGCTGGCGGCGGTGTTGACCTTTTCCAGGTACTTGACCCATTCAAAGTAGTTGAGCTTGGTCAGCACGTAGGAGAATTTGCATAAAAAGCTGTAGGCCGAGGGGTTGAACTTGATGGTTCTGGTCTCTTTAGCAAAGCCGTAGAAGATTTTCCCTGTGTCCTCGCACAAAGCCCCAACCACGAAGCGGCTGCATTCCCTGGTGACGGCGGCGCACAGCTCCAGCTTTACATCCGCCCTTAAGGCGTCAAAACTGGTTTCCGGGCACAACTGGTACTTAGCAGCGCACCGTTGAATCAAGGTCTCGGCGGCGGTAAGCTTGCGTCCCGGCATCTGGGCCAGCCTAAACTTGATAATCAGGTTCCAGTATATTTCGGTGAAGCGCTCAAACACCACATAAAAAGGCAATACTAAGTCAGCATTTACGTTGAAAATGTTGTCTAGTATTGCCTTAAGAAAGCAGTATTTATACGAGGTAGAGTTGCGGGACTTGGTTTGGAAGACAGGGTTAATAGCGCTCCAAAGCTCATCTTCGGAGTGATAAGCGTCTGTTATGTCGCTTGCCGTCAGGTTATATCCCGCCAATCCAACCGCCCCTAAATTATCATAATTATAAGTTAATTATAGCATACTTCTTCTGGTTTGTGGACCTTCGCCTTTACATTTGTAATTAATTTTAGCACGCAACCTGGACAAACAGATGTCCATCTGCCTGCTCTTATTTTTCTCTTTGAAAACTTTTCCCTTAACCACAAAACTCCCGAGAAGGCAGCGCTATACGCAGCTTGCCCTTCTCAGGAGTATTTTTATGCTTGTCCTTGCGGTGATTTTTTATTCTTTTGATTTTAAGTATTAGTCTTACCGCAGCCAGTCTTTAATCCTTGGTCCGGTTCCCTGACCGCTACATAATGGTCAGCGGCCAAAGCCTAACTCCTTCCAGGTCCGGCATATGCTCACAGCTCAGACGCAGACTGTACTGCAAAGCACCCAGGAGGTTTTCTAATTCCGCCAGGAAGGCTTCATTTTCATCCACGTGATTAAGCGTAAAACCCACCCGGCCCTCGGTCTGCCTCAGCGTCTCCAGCAGCCAGTAGGAGCCTGCCGGTGCGCCGACGTAGAGACCGGCGGTTTTTTTCACCATCTTCCAGGCTATCCGCCAGGTGCGTTCCAGCCGCTCCAAGAGGTAAGTATAGGCCGCAAAATGCATTTCCAGGCAGTCGGTTATTACCATCGGCAGCTGACTGCGGACCATGCTGCCCAGCATTCTGCAATCTTTCTCTCTCAGGATATAATGAGCCCGCACCGAGTCATGCAGGTAAAGAGGCAGCCATCCTGCATAATACAGGTAAAAGGTGGAGGTAAGCAGTTCATAGAGTTCGGAGGTCTTTTCTTTTTCCTTAATCTCGCGGATTAGTTCGTTATCACCCACCGCATCCGGCTTTATGCTCCAGTTAGCTTTAGTCCGGGCTTCAAACTGTACCAGTCCGGTCAGGTCCTGGCGCTTTTCTACCGGTAGCTCCTGCTGTTTTACGTGCAGCAGGACGTAGGCCGCCGAGGTTTGGGCCTGATCGTACAGTAAGTGGGGCAGGTACAGGCGCAGCTGGTCCAGGTCCCGGTTTATCTCCCGAATTAGGTCGGGATAAGGCTTTGGAGACAGGCGTTTCAGTGCTTTAACGCCTTTTCTGTCCAGCCCGTTCTCGAAAACTTCCTTGGGGGTCAGACTTAGCGCCAGCTCAGTTTGAACTTCTTTTAAATTCACGGCTCCTTGCTCCAACGTATTAATCATGTTCTTATTTTCCACCTTTGCTATTTTTTAGGAATTACTTGGGTTTATACTTGTCTTTATAATTTGGCTTGTACTTGGTCTTACGGCCACCGGAGGTTTTAAATCTGGCCTGGCTCTTAGCAGGCACTTCTGGACCGGAGCTGAATCTCCACGCCCTTTTTGGTAAAATACTCCAGCAACTCTCCTCCAGTCAGGTTGCCGCCGCCAATCTTCTCACAGAAGCTGATGTATTTGCCCGGCAGGCCCGCCTCTTCCGGGAGCCGGCATTTTTTGATCAGCACCAGTTCCAGCCCCACCGGTTCCAGGAACACCTGAATCTCATCCAGCGTATAGCTGTGGAAGTGGTCCTTAAATTGCTCCAAGCCCTTTTCGTCGTTGCCGGTTATTTCCAGGTAGCGGTGGCGGGGCAGGCCGTTTAGAAAGCCCGTCTTGCAGATGCTGCCATAGATGAGCGAACCGCTCAGCTTGTAATCCGAGGTGGTCAGCTTGTCCTTGTTCGACTTAGTACAGTCTATGGGCAGAGTACCGCCGGTAGTTATCTGGTTGGTGCCTAAAACCATCTATATCGCTCCTTTACGTTCTCATTGTTATTTTTTAGTAGGCAGGCTCTGCGCCTTGAAAGAGGCCGAGCCTGCCCTAAAGTCCGGTGCAGCCGGAGCCCGTTTTCAAGGCGTTGACCACCGGTGTCAGCGCCCCGCTTGCGTCATAGCTCCGGGCGGCTCAGGTTTACCGGGCTGCCGGTTCTTCCTTGGGGCAGATGGTAATCTTGATGTCCAAGGCGTTTAAGAGCCTGGCTGCCACATCAATCCGCAGATTATCCACCTTGATGGCCTGATAGACAGCGCTGGAGCCGAGGCCGGCGATGTCACACACATCCTTGAAGCACAGGCCTTTCAGTTTGGCGTGCTCCTTAACCATCTTCAGGATATCCTTTGAGTTGTTGATCATTTGCTAATCCTCCTTAAAATTTTTTGAGGAGGAGTTATTTACCCCCTCACTATTAATACCGCAAAATCCAAGTTTTTTTGACCTCTTTTTTTTGACCTCTTTTGGGAGATTTGGGAGCAAATTTTTGTGACCTGGGTCTGTAGCTTTGGTCGGTAACTTGGACTTGGTAGGCGCAAGCGGCCTAAAAGGCTGCGCGTCAGGAGGCTTTGGGCCAGACCGCTAAAACTCTCTTATAAAGCTCCGGATTTTGCTTAAGTATTTCCCAGACGGCCAGGCATAAATTTTTATAAGCTTTTCTAATCAGCCGGTAACAGTACCCCAGGCAGAAGTTCAGCTCCTGCGCCACTTCTTTGGCCGGCCTTTGTTCCATTATCCGCAGACGTATTACTTTTTGTTCTACTTCGTTCAGTGTTTCCAAGGCTTTCATGACCACCGGGATTAGCTCCTGATCAATCTGGTAGAGTTCCAGGCTCAGGAGATGCTCTACCGGGCATATCGCTGGATCCATGTCTATAACCGCACCGTGCTTCTGGGTTGCTTCTTCCCTTTCCACATCTGTGGTCTGTCCATGCAGCATATGCTTAAGCTCGTTTCTTCTAAAGTAGCTGCATATGCCGTCGTGAATATACTTGTTTACTAGTTTACGCCAATTTTGTATATCTTTCGGATTGGGGTTATTTTTCTCTAGAAACTCATACAACAGTCTCATTCCCTGCTGGTAATAATCCGCTTGGTCCTGCCCGGTCTTCCAGGCCAGGTTTGTGGCAATCTTACTAATATTACGGCTAAATACCGCCAGGTAATCTTGCGGATTTTGACAGTCAGCCTCGTCAGCTTCTAACTGCGTTAGCCACTGCCCCATGTCTTCCTCAAGCATTTTTTCGTTATAGTCTTCCAGCACTAAGACAGGCAGGTTTGTTTCCTCAGACCTTTCAGAATAACCGGTTAAATCACCATTCTCATATTTTTTATAAGCCTTAGCAGCCATCACAAAAACCTCCTAAAATTTTTATTGGGGGGACGGTGGATGTTCTAACTTTTTGTACACCTTACGGGTACTTTTTAAAGGCACCATAATGAATCACCTCCAGGCAATTAGCGTATAATTGCTTGCTTTTGCTTTATCTTTTAGCGCGCAGTTTTTAGTATACAGGATGCATTTTTACCTGTCAATGATAATTTTTGACTTTTTAAATTTTTCTTTATTTATCTAAATTTGCAGTAAAAGAAGTGATTTTAGGAACAATTTTCAAGTTATCCACAAGTCATGCAGAACCTTATGTAGTTCTTACGCAGGTAATTATTTAAACTTAGTACTCTAAGCTTTTGATATTTATTTTTAAGATTTAAAGTAAACGCCAGACTAAATAAAGCTTTTTAAGGAGCTTTATTTAGTCTGGCGTTACTAACAAAGGTCGTACCAGCTTTTACGGTTTTAGTTATTTACTCGTTAAGGTGTAATAGTTTTACCTCAGTTTCTGCGTATGAACTTTAGAATTACAAGTATTTAAGGCTTTAGTACGTTGTTTTTCATTTACTACGTAGTAGGTATATATATTAATAATATATATATACTACTTGAGGGAAAGAAGTGGCGAAAAGTCATAAAAAAATAAGTCAAAAAAATTTCGATTTTGCGGTATTAATAGTGAGGGGGTAAATCACCTGTAAAACTCTCCCCCAAAAATTTTTGAAAACAAGTCAAAAATAACTGGTCAAAAATAATTCGATTTTGCGGTATTAATAGTGAGGGGGTAAATCACTTGTAAAACTCTCCCCCAAAAATTTTTGAAAACAAGTCAAAAATAACTGGTCAAAAATAATTCGATTTTGCGGTATTAATAGTGAGGGAGTAAATCACCTCAACCAAATTTTGGCCCTCAGGGCTTAAGGAGTGTGTACTAAATGCTGATTGCTAACCCGCAGCTTTGCCAGATTGATTATGACCGCTTGATTCAAATGGCCCAGAGGTCCCGGGGAGATATTGACTCGCTCATCCTCCACTGGACCGCCGGCCACTATCATCAGGTCTTTGACGATTACCATTTGTCCGTAGACAACTATGGCCGCCTCTATGCTCCCGTCAGCGACTTGACCGAGATTTTGGAGCATACCTGGCACCGCAATCAGGGCACCGTCGGTATTGCCTTGTGCTGCGCTTTTAGAGCCCAGGCGAACAATGGCTTTGATACCGATTTTGGACCGGAACCGCCCACCGCTCTGCAAATTGAAACGCTGAGCCGAGTGGTTAGCATATTAACTCAAAATCTGGAGCTGCCGATCACGCCGGAAACGGTTCTGACTCATTGCGAGGCAGCGGCGGAGGACGGTTACGGACCTGGTTCCGGCGACCAACAGACCCGTTGGGACCTCTGGTATCTGCCGGACTGGCCGGCCCGCCAGGGCTTACATCCCGGCGGGGAAGTACTTAGGGGCAAGGCGGCCTGGTATCAGGTGCGCAGTTCCCGCAACGGAAGGGAGGTGAAAATATAATGGCCGTATCTCAGACTACTACCAAACGCAGCCTGGTGCTGACGATGGACAATGGCGTGGATGCCAAGGGCAAGCCCGTCACCAAGAACTACACCTACGCTGGCATCAAAATCGGCGCCGAAGCCGAGAAAATCATGGCGTTAGCGCATGCTTTATCTGCGCTGTCCGCCCACAACCTGGTCGGTGTCAACCTGACCGAGAAAGCTATGCTGGCTGGCGAGTAAGGTAACCGGTAAGACCGGTGCTGTTTTGGAGACAGCATCGTAAACGGCCCCGCCCTCAGGCGGGGCTGATGAGTAATGGCAGGCAGCCCGGTCCGGTCCGCCCAGGCGGGCGGCCCCGGCCGGGAGCCTCTCCCATTTTGTGAGCAAAGGAGAAAATATCACATGGAGAAAGTTTTAGAGTTAGTTTTTAAGGGCGCTTTAGGCAAGAACGCCACCCTGAACGTCCGGGACCCCAAGGATGGCGTGACCAAGGCGGACGCCGACAAGGCCATGCAGGCCATCATTGCCGCCAACGTCATTGATTCCAGCGCCGGCGATCTGGCCTCCATCAAAGAAGCCCGTGTGCGTACCACGGACGTGGATATCCTGGAGTAACCCTCCCGGATGGAACTAAAGACCCTGTTCAGCTATATCACGGACTACGGTTTTCC
>Ga0268357_101675_pt1 | contig 13196 bp, 7 predicted proteins | sample BioMet10_FD_192466 | JGI IMG/M metagenome (GOLD analysis project Ga0268357, IMG submission 192466) | Sewage microbial communities from Oakland, California, United States - Biofuel 10 (Illumina Assembly) | ecosystem: Engineered > Wastewater > Sewage > Unclassified | place: USA: California... | reverse complement strand
GTCGTCAGCTTTCTTTTCCTGGCTGGCACCTTGAGCACCTGCACCCTGAGCACCGGCAGCACCCTGTTGTGCGCCCTGGTTTTGCTTGTAAAGCTCAGCAGACAATTCATACAGAGGTTTTTGCAAAGCTTCTGTATCAGCTTTAATCTTATCGTTATCTTGACCCTTCAAGGTTTCCTTCAAGGTACCAATAGCGTCTTGAACTTTCTTAATCAGGTCATCATGGCCCTTGCCGGACATATCTTTCACAGTCTTTTCAGCTTGGTAAACCATGGTATCTGCCTGGTTACGAATCTCTACGCCTTCCTTGCGTTTCTTATCGGCAGCAGCATTAGCTTCTGCTTCCTTAACCATCTTCTCTACTTCATCCTTCTTCAAGCTACCGGAAGAAGTAATCGTAATCTTCTGTTCCTTGCCGGTACCCAGATCCTTGGCGCTTACGTTAACGATACCGTTAGCATCAATATCGAAAGCAACTTCAATTTGAGGTACACCACGTGGAGCCAGAGGAATACCGCCTAATTCAAAACGGCCCAAAGTCTTGTTATCTGCAGCCATTTCACGTTCGCCTTGCAGTACATGGATATCTACAGAAGGCTGGTTATCAGCAGCAGTGGAGAATACTTGCTTACGGGAAGTAGGAATAGTAGTATTACGATCAATGATTCTGGTAAATACACCGCCCATGGTTTCAATACCCAAAGACAACGGAGTAACATCCAGTAACAATACGTCCTTAACATCACCGGCTAAAACACCGGCTTGAATAGCTGCACCAACAGCTACGCATTCATCAGGGTTAACACCATGAGCAGGTTCCTTGCCCAAAACCTTTTTAATAGCATCTTGTACAGCAGGAATTCTGGAAGAACCGCCGACTAACAGGATCTTTTCAATGTCTTTCACTTCAAGCTTAGCATCAGCCAAAGCTCTGTGCGTGCAGGCGATAGTCTTTTCTACCAGGTCAGCAGTCATTTCATCAAATTTTGCTCTGGTTAAATCCATATCCAAGTGTTGAGGGCCATTAGCACCTGCAGTAATGAAGGGCAGGTTGATGTTGGTGGTCAACATATTGGACAATTCAATCTTGGCCTTTTCTGCAGCTTCACGAATACGTTGCATAGCCATTCTGTCACCGGTCAAATCAATGCCGGTAGATTTCTTAAATTCATCAGTCATCCATTTCATGATGCGTTCATCAAAGTCATCGCCGCCTAGGTGGGTATCACCATTGGTGGATTTTACTTCGAACACGCCATCGCCCATTTCCAAAATGGACACATCGAAGGTACCGCCGCCCAAGTCATAAACCAAAACGGTATGGTCGCCGCTCTTATCAGCACCATAAGCCAGTGCTGCAGCAGTAGGTTCGTTGATAATACGCATTACTTCCAAACCGGCAATCTTACCGGCATCCTTGGTAGCCTGACGTTGGCTATCATTGAAGTAAGCAGGTACGGTAATAACAGCTTGGGTTACCTTTTCGCCTAAATACTTTTCAGCATCGCCCTTCATCTTCTCCAGAATCATAGCAGAAATTTGCTCAGGAGTGTAATCCTTACCATCAATGTCTACCTTATATTGAGTACCCATTTTACGTTTAATAGAACTAATGGTTCTTTCCGGATTGGAAACAGCCTGGCGCTTTGCCAATTGGCCAACCAATCTTTCGCCATTTTTAGTGAAACCAACTACAGACGGAGTTAAACGACCGCCTTCTTGGGTGGAGATAACTGTAGCTTCTCCACCTTCCATAACAGCTACTACAGAGTTCGTCGTACCTAAGTCAATACCAATTATTTTAGACATATTCTATTCCTCCCTAGAAATAAATTGTTGTTTTATATTTTTATATAACAGCCACTCAATTATGGGCTATTAATCAACCGTTACGTACTACCCTCACCTTGGAGTGCCGGATAATATTGTCGCCAATCTTATAACCCTTTTCCAAAACCATGTCTACTGTGTCATCTGCCATGTCGGGATTAGCTCCCTGCATAACAGCCTCATGGACCTCAGGATTGAAGGGTTCTCCTTGCGCCTTAATTTCCTCTATTTTTAAAGAAGCCAGCGCTTGTTCAAATTGCTTATGAATTTTGCTCAGTCCCACTTTAAGTGCTTCGCCATCCGTAGAACTAGTCAAGCTTTGCTCAGCTCTTTCGAAATTATCCAGTACCTTTAAGAACTCTTTGGTAACACTGGCTGTAACATACTTGCTGAGCTTTTCTTGTTCTTCATTGTTACGCCTACGGAAGTTATCAAAATCCGCTTGCAATCTGAGTAAGCGATTTTGCAGCTCCTCAATTTTTTGATCCTTGGCCTGCAAGGCTGCTTCCACCTTAGCTGCTGCTTCCTCAGCCTGAGCCTGAGCAACCTTTTCTGCTTCTTCAGCCTGTACGGTTTCAGTGGCAGCTGTGGCCTCATTAGCTCCCGGTGCATCAGTAGCCTGCGGCACCTCTTGCGTAGCCTGAGCCTCCTCAGCAGTAACAGTATCTTGCTCTGTTATTTTTTCTGCTTCAGCTTCAGCATTCACTTTATTAAAAGGATTGTGTTCTTGAAAATGATTGTGCTTAGACAAATTGCTACCTCCTCATTTAATACCTTCTTTAAATATTACCTGTAAATATTTGTGCAAATAATCCATTACAGAAACTACTTTCTTATATTCCATACGAGTTGGCCCCAGTACTGCCAAGGTTCCCACTACCTGACCATTTAAACGATAGGTAGCCTGAATCATACTGCAATCCTGGATACTGGTAAATTTATTTTCACTGCCGATGGTAATGCGTAGCCCGGAATCAACTCCGGCATTCAGCATATCCTTCAGCACCTTTTCTTCTTCTAAAACACCCAGCAGCTCTTTAATTCTTTCAGCATCCTGAAACTCCGGCTGATTAAAAATCTGCCTGGTACCACCCATGAACATTTTTTCTCTGTTCTGGCCAACCTGCATTTGTTTAATAGCTTGTAATAAGGAAGTAAACAAAAGCTTGTCATTGGCAAGATTATCATGTAGCGTATCCAATTGTTGCTCAGATACATCTATCAGCTTGGTGCCATGGAGCAAATTGGTAACACGCTGGGCCAGATAATCCAGCTCTTCCTGCTTCATGCCCACCGGAATAGCAATAACGGCATTATCAATCTGGCCGTCTTCGGTAATCACGCAAAGAATAGCTTGATGTTCATTAAGAGGCAAGAACCTCATATAAGAAAAGCTTGTACTGCTATCTCCTTTAGCCAAAACCATGGAAACATTCTTACTCATGCGAGAAAGAATCTTGGCAGTGGACTTAAAAATATCATCAATACTATGAACCCGCTCCCTATACCAGCTATCGATAAGGGCCATATCATTAGAGCTCAATGCCCCTGGTTTAACCATAGAATCAACATAATAACGATAAGCTTGAGCTGAAGGAACCCTTCCTGAAGAGGTATGTGGCTGCTCCAAAAAACCCAAGAGCTCCAAGTCAGACATTTCATTACGAATTGTCGCAGGACTAATACCCAGATTATATTTACGGGCGATGGTTCTGGATCCTACAGGCTCAGCTGTAGCAATATAATCTTCAATGATGATTTGAAGTATCTTCTTCTTTCTATCATCCAGCATCTCCATCTACCCCTTTCTTTTTTTGTTAGCACTCTCATTGGTGGAGTGCTAACATCTGAATATAAAGATACACCTCTTTCTGCCAAAAGTCAATAATATTTTAGGAAATCACAAAAATTTTTCAAATACTACGTTGCCCAGAGCCATACCCCGTTCAGTCAGTCGGATGGTATGCCCTTGTTCTACAGTTATAAGTCCTTGGTGCTGGGTTTCCTCTAAAATTTGGCCATATTGGGAGAAGAAGTTTAAGGCATATCTTTTTTCAATTTCTTCTATATTAATACCTTGGGTCAGGCGTAACCCCATAAAAATACATTCACTTAGGCTGGTTTCCCTGGTTAGTTCCTCTTTTAATGGTTCCTTGCCTTGCAAATACTCTTTCATTGTTCTTACATTAGTTGTTCTTTGGTGCCCGTCAAACCCGGTAGCATTAAGGCCAAAGCCTAAATAGGGATAATAATGCCAATATACCAGATTGTGTTGAGATTCTTGGCCGGCTACGGCATAGTTGGAGATCTCATACCGCTTAATGCCCTGCCCGGGCAGATATTTATTGACCAAATCATACATATCCCCGGCTTCATCCTCCGTCGGTAGTACAACTTCCCCTTTTGCCAGCTGTTGGGCCAAGGGGGTGGTTTCTTCCACGGTAAGGCCATAAACAGAAATATGTTTTATGCCTGTTGCCACCAGTCTGGTCAAAGAATTGGCTAACGTAGCCTTGGTTTGGGTAGGATAGCCATAAATCAGGTCACCGCTTATCCGTGTAAAGCCTGCCTCTTTAGCTTCCTGAATGGCCAGCAGGGCTTCTTCGCTATTATGGATTCTCCCCATAAGCTTCAGCTCGTCATCCTGTAAAGACTGGATACCCATGCTGAGACGGTCAAAGCCCATGGCTCTTAAAGCGGCTAATTTATGCGGAGACAAGGTCCCCGGGTTGGCTTCAATAGTTACTTCAGCCGGATTTTGCCACAGACCCCCGGCTTTTAAGGTATTCACTATTTGCTCAAGGTATTTTAGGGGCAGGACACTGGGCGTGCCGCCACCCCAATAAATGGTAGCATTAGGGACAACGGGCAAAGCGCCTCGCCAGGTAGTAATTTCCTGACAGAGACGCTGAGTATATTGCTGCATTATTTCTTCGCTTTGGCGAGGAAAAGAAGCAAAGTCACAATATGCACATTTTTGCAAACAAAAAGGGATATGTATATATATCCCTTGAATTTCTTGCCATTTGTCCATGTTATTTGTCATATTACTTATCCTCGCAATTTATTGCCTCGGGCGCCTGGTGCCATGCGGCCGGCTTTACGGACAGAACTTGTCTCTGGCCGGTCCTCGGCAAGGTCGCCCTTAGGCAAATAAATCTGCTCGTCACACTTATTTGTCATCCATCTTTAATATTGCCATAAAGGCTTCTTGTGGAAGCTCTACCGTACCAACTTGCTTCATGCGTTTTTTGCCGGCTTTTTGTTTTTCCAGCAGCTTTCTCTTTCTGGTAATATCACCGCCATAGCATTTAGCTAAAACGTCTTTACGCATGGCGCTAACAGTTTCTCTGGCAATAATCTTGCTGCCGATAGCGGCTTGGATAGGTATTTCAAAGAGTTGTCTGGGAATGAGCTTGCGAAGTCTCTCTACCAGAGCTCTCCCTCGTACCTGGGCCCTATCTCTATGTACAATTGCAGATAAAGCGTCTACCGGATCGCCGTTTAAGAGTATATCTACCTTTACCAAATCAGAAGGTTTATAACCGTGCAGTTCATAGTCCAAAGAAGCATAGCCTCTGGAGATGGACTTTAGTCTATCAAAGTAATCAAAAATAATTTCGCTCAAGGGCAATTCGTAGTGCAGCATGACTCTGGTTTCATCCAGATAGGTCATATTAGCGTACTCACCACGTTTTTCCTGAGACAGCTCCATAACTGGTCCCACGTAATCCTTGGGGACTATGATGGTAGCATTAACATAGGGTTCCTCTACATGGTCGATCACGGTTTGAGGTGGAAACAGGGATGGATTATCCACTGTCTCTACTTCTCCGTTAGTCTTAAACACTTCATATATAACGTTGGGCGCGGTAGTTAAAAGAGTCAAATCATATTCTCTTTCCAACCTTTCCTTAATTACATCCATGTGTAAAAGGCCTAGGAAACCGCAACGAAAACCGAAGCCCAAGGCTGCAGATGTCTCTGGTTCGAACATTAGGGAAGCATCATTTAATTGTAATTTTTCCAAGGCGTCTCGAAGATTGTCATAATCAGAATTCTCTACCGGGTAAAGTCCACAATATACCATTGGTGTAGCTTTGCGATAACCGGGTAGTGGCATAGAGGCAGGATTCTCATTACCGGTAACGGTATCACCTACTCTGGCATCCTTCACATTCTTAATGGCAGCGGCCAAAAAACCTACCTGGCCTTCTTCCAAGGATTCCACGTTTACCAAGGCAGGTTTGAATACACCCACCTCTGTTACTTCAAAGACCTTCTCCGTCGCCATCATGCGGATCATCATACCTTTTTTCAAAGAGCCGTTAACAACTCTTACATACAGCATAACGCCCTTATAGGCATCAAACTTGGAATCAAACACCAAGGCCTGCAAGGGTGCATCACTATCTCCGGAAGGAGCAGGAACACGTTTTACCACTGCTTCCAGAACATCGTCTACTCCCAGACCCGTCTTGGCGCTGCACAGCACGGCTTCAGAAGCATCAATACCTAAAACTTCCTCAATTTCCTTTTTCACCAAAGCAGGATCTGCACTAGGTAAATCCACCTTATTAATAACAGGAATGATTTCCAAATCGTGCTCCATGGCCAGATACACATTAGCCAGGGTTTGGGCCTCAATGCCCTGAGTAGCATCAATAACCAGCAGTGCTCCTTCGCACGCAGCTAAAGCCCGGGACACTTCGTAGTTAAAATCTACGTGGCCTGGGGTATCAATTAAATTCAGTATGTAGTTCTGTCCATCCTTAGCTGCATAGTTCAACTGTACAGCTTGTGCCTTTATGGTAATGCCTCTTTCTCTTTCCAGATCCAAAGAGTCCAGTACCTGCTCCTCCATCTCACGAGTGGATAGAGTCCCGGTCTTTTCAATCAGTCTGTCAGCTAAGGTAGACTTACCATGGTCAATATGGGCAATGATAGAAAAATTACGAATATTATGACTTTGTCTCATTAATGATCGTTCTCTCTTTCAAAATATGTCGCTACATTATAACATTATTTGGGGATAATTGTGAAGATTTAGCATTGGAACGTGATTTATTCTTAAAAGTGGCGTTACCGATAACACAAGGCAAAAAATAAGGGGCTGACACAGTCAGCCTCTTACTCTGATTATGCAGTTTTCTTATCCTCCCGGCTAGCTTACCCGTCCTACCGGAACGACAAAAGCTCACAGGCAAATAAGCCTTATTTTAACCATTCAGCCAAGGTATGGTAAAGAATACTAGGTACCACAGGCTTGGTTATGTAGTCATTAATGCCTGCGGCCAAAGCTTTTTCAATATCTTCCTGATAAGCATTGGCGCTTATTGCAATAATTGGAATTATCTCTCCATCCTTGCGGCCCAAACGGCGTATAGCTCTGGTTGCTGTCAGCCCATCCATAACAGGCATGCGCACATCCATAAGGATAGCGTTAAAATAACCTTCCTGGGATTTTTGAAAACTCTCTACGGCTTCCAGGCCGTTCTTAGCCACCATCAACTGCACGCCTTGTTTCTCCAAAAGGCGAGAAACAATCTCAGCGTTGATTTTATTATCTTCACACACCAGGACCTTCTTACCTCTAAGCTTATCAGGCAACGGAACATCTGCCTGCACAGCCTGTGTATAGCTGTCTGCTTTGGCAAAATCCAAGAAGAGGGTAAAAGTACTGCCCTTGCCCAACTCACTTTCTACCTCAATACGTCCCCGCATAAGTTCTACTAACTTTTTCACAATGGACAAGCCCAACCCGCTACCTGTGGTGTTGTCCTCATCCCATTCCCGCTCCTGGGCAAAAGCCTCAAACACATGGGGAAGGAATTCCGGAGAAATACCTCTGCCATTATCTCTCACGCTAATCTTGTCATGAATATAAGTAGGCGTTACTCCTAAACACTCGATACTCAGTTCCACCCTTCCGCCTTTAGGTGTAAACTTGACAGCATTGGTTAAAAGATTCAGGATAATTTCCTGTACTCTGGCAGCATCCGTTTTAATGGAAGTCATCAAGGCCTTGCTTGTGTCTACCGTAAAATTAATCTGCTTAGCCGCAGCCATAGGCTCAATGGCCGTCACAACAGCCTCCACTATTTCGCTGGTTTTAACTTCCGTAGGCCGCAGAGAAAGAGTACCTGCTTCAATCTTACTCAAGTCCAGGGTATCTTGCACCAGACTTAATAGGGATTGACTAGTCGCTTGAATTTTTTGCAAATATTCTTGTTTCTTGTTGGCCTCGGCTTCCTGCAAGGCCAGTTCAGTAAAACCAATAATCCCGCTTAAAGGTGTACGCATATCATGGCTTACATCTGACAAAAATAAAGATTTAGCCTTGCTGGCCTGGCGAGCTGCCAGGAGCTGCTCTTCCAGCTGCTTTTTTATTTCTCGTTCTTCACTTAACCGCTTTCTATCATCAATGTCTACTACTACAACATAGAACCATTTCTTACCCTTGTCATCTGTGATTTGATGTCCCACATCATAAAACCAGCGCAAAAAACCGCTTTTGGTTTCAATACGGTATTCACAGGTATCAAATTCTCCGTTTTGAATTTGGTCATCAATGGATTTTAAGACCTTAGCCCGATCTTCCTCGTAGACCATATCATCAAAACAATTATTAAATTTGGTACGAAATTCTTCTTCAGTATAGCCTAACAGGCGCAACAGCTGAGCACTGATAAAAGTAAACTGCCCTCTTGGTTTGGCTTCGTATTTAAAAATCCCTCCCGGGACAGCGGCCAGCAAATCCTTAATTTCCTCCTGCTGCTCCAAAATTATACTTCTATCATCCATTGCTGCTTCACCCCTATCCTGTCAGCCTTAACAAACATCTAAACACAGCACCTTAAATATTCTATTAAATTATATACCTTTTTAGTTAGGATAGGCAAATGAGAATTAGGAAAATTTAGTATTGTCTCACATGCCTAAGTAACATTGCTCTCCTTAGGTACAATCCCGTATGTCGGGCACTACCCATGCACTACCTTGGCCAGGGTAGCGTATAACTGTTTAGGCTCAATAGGCTTTGCCAAATGACCATTCATGCCCATTTGCCTGCTTTTACGCACATCATCAGCAAAAGCATTGGCAGACAGTGCAATAATGGGCACAGTTTGCGCATCAGGGCGCTCCAGACCACGGATAGCTTTTGTAGCTTCATAGCCATCCATAATGGGCATCCGAATATCCATTAAGATAACATCATAAGTATGGATGGGACCCTGTTCGAACTTTTTCACACCTATTTGTCCATCTACAGCAGTATCTACAAACATCCTTTTTTTCTTCAATAGAGCAACAATTATTTGTTGATTGAGAGGATGATCCTCGCAATACAGGACTCTTTTCCCCGCCAGTATTTCATCAACATTCAAATTATCGGCCGCCTTTGACATTTGCTCCTCTACCACAGTCTTAGGCAAACAAGCTTCAACTGCAGTTATGATAAAGGTCGTTCCCTTACCCAAAGCACTCTTTACCTCAATAGTGCCATCAATAAGGTCAACAAATTTCTTCACAATAGCTAATCCTAAACCGCTACCGCGTTTTTCACTGGTATCTATGCCGTTTTCCTGAGTAAAAGCCTCAAACATAACCCGTTGAAATTTCTCACTCATGCCAATACCGTTGTCACTAACAACTATACGTTTTTCCATTTGCTTGTGGCCAGGCAAAACTTTTCCCGTTACCGTGCAACTGATTGTTCCCCCTTCCGGAGTATACTTGGAGGCGTTGCTCAGCAGATTAAAGGCAAGTCTGGACACAATCAATTTGTCCTGTAGCGCCATATAGTCTTTAGGAAGATCAACATTTACAATCAGTTGCTGATTCTTTTCAGCGCAAATGGGCCTGATGACAGCATCAAGATAGGCCTGATAGTCTTGCTCATCACCGGGCTCCGGGTGCAGTACCATTTTATTACTTTCAATTTTATTCAAATCCAAGATCTCATTAATCATACTTAAGAGAAATTTGGAAGATGTGTCTATTTTCTTTAAATTTTTCTTTGCTTCAGGTGGCAAATTCATTTGCTCCGTCAAGTAAGTCATGCCTAAAATACCATTTAAAGGTGTCCTCATATCATGACTTACGCGGCTAAGAAAATCGCTTTTGGCTTTACTGGCTGCTTCTGCTCCTTGCCGCAGGGTCTTTTCACGAGCTACCTGTTCCTGGTGTTGCAGGATAAACTTAGTCACATCCGATTCAAAAACCAGCACGGTATCATCATTCAGCTTATAATGCTGTTTTTTACGATAAATTACCTCGCCATCAACTGTGAACAAATTTGTTGCGTAGGTAAATTCATAGTAATCATTCTGGGCAATCTGCGTCTTAACATAAGCCAGATTACCTGCTTGCTCATAAATATTTTCACCGGTTCTATCAATCCAATGGGTAATGGCAAAGCGACAATACTCATCAAAGTTTATTTGTCCACCCACATTAGGTAATTCCCTACGAATTATTTCCGGTAAATTTTTCCCAATAAATACCGGCTCATACAAGCCGCTATTTAAGTAGATCAACGCTATCAGGTCAAACTCTCGACTAGTAAGAATATCATATATTTTTTCTCTTTTCTTGGCAGCGGTAATATCATGAGAATAAGCAACCCCCTCAATATCACCTGTCTCAGGATTGCTAAACATATGAATATTTGTTTTTACCCAATTTAAGGTGTGCTGACCTCCCGCAATTTGGTATTCACAGGACAAATCAGTTTTTCCCTGAGCAAAAGCAAGAAAAGCTTTTTTCTTGTCGAATATATTGCCAACCAGTTCCCGTTGTCTTGCATCCGGAATTATTTTCAACAAATTGGTCCGCAAGCCATCAAGGTTAGGTGCTTCCAAAGCCTTAATAAATTCAGGCGACCTGCCAAAACCTTCTGAGCAGGTATTCTTGGTACCATTTAGAATAAAAGTTCCTAAAGAATCAGGAATGGTATCCAGTAAATCTTGCATGAACTTCTTGTATTGTTCCTGCAATTTTTTTTGCGTGGTGATGTCACGAAGGTACACAATAAAAGCTTCGTGACCACCTAAAGTGATGGAGGCAACACTAACGTGAAGCCAGCTTTGCTTTTGTTCCAGATATAAATCCTTGCTTACCATGTTGTTACCAAGCTTTGTCAAAATACAGTTAGGACACGGTGTATCTAAGCCAAAGAAGAATTGGTAACAGTTTGTATGCTTGGAAATATCAGCACCTTGCCTGGCAAATTTTATGGCATCCTTATTAACATAGAGAAGCTCATAGTTCTTTTTGTCACGAACATAAACAGCACAATCAAGATTATCCAAAATTGCTTTAAAATTATTGGCATTATCCAGCTCGGAAACATAAGAAACAATGAGGACAGGATTGCCTGATAACTTGCCACAAACATGGCCCCGGGCTCTTACCCATAGAAAGCCCTTGTTCTTCACCAGGATTCTATACTTTATATCCATATTTTTACCCGGGTCAACAGTCTGCTGTATTTCCTCCACAACTTTTTGTCTATCAGAGGGCAGTACAACCCCGGTAGCATCCTTCTGCGTATACGACAAGAACTCCTCTCTTGTCATGCCGCAGGCAAGGTGCACTTTACTTGAGATATAAATGGTTTCCGGTATACCATTTTTTATTTGGTAAATACCATAATCACCAAACAGGGAATTTTTGATTATTTCCAGCTCCTGCTCCGTCAAATCTTTCATTGTCCTTACCTCCAGCCTGCTGTTTTGTCAGTCCCCGCCTTTAGTATTATAGAATAAGTGCAATGATAACGGCTAGGTCACATAAGCCCTCCCAAGAGAACTCCCCTGAAGCAATACAAACTATCTCCATTTGGCTTAGTTGTTAATTGTATTATAATAAACATAAGAAAAAAATAAAAGAGGCTGACGCAATCGTCAGCCTCTTTATTTTAATTATTTAGCTCTAATTATTTAACTGCATTTACTTTCTTAGCCAAGCGGGACTTCTTACGAGCAGCTGCTTTCTTAGAGATATTTCCCTTACGAGCTGCCTTATCCAATAAACTTGCTGCGGACTTCAAAGTTGTTTGTGCTTCTTCCTTAGAACCTGCAGCTACTTGTGCTTCAACTTTACGAGCTGTGCTACGAAGTTCAGCTTTAGCAGGAGCATTTGCTGCACGACGTTTAGCGTCAGTCTTTACACTACGAATGGATGATTTAATATTCGGCATTTCTTCACCTCCAACCTATAACTTTACCGCCATATTTTAACATTATTTAAGTGTTAATGCAACCAATTTTTGAACTTAGCACTTCTACTGTACTGATTTTCATTTTGTAAGGAGCGATTCTCTTTGAGAACCGCTCCTTAGATTATAGTTTATGTGCTTTATTATCTTCTCCTCTCTTTTTAGAAAGTCCAGCGTGCACCCACATTCACTTGCAAATTATTGGTCAATTGTCCTGCATATTTACTTAATTCTCCAAACACATTGCAATTCTTTCCTACCTTGGCAGTTCCACCCAAAGTAAATACGCACCAGTTCTTCGCACTATCCTCACCGTAAGAATATGGATAGAAGGTGCTGTCAGAAGCAGTTAAATTAACTCCTCCACCAAAATCATGATAGTAGGAAGCTTTAGCATAATAACTACCTACGTTCTTAATTTCCCTGCCTACTGCTATACCAACCCTGGCAATAGCTGCATTGTGTGCTGTAGCGCTAATAGTCATGCCGGCAGAGCCATCCCTGGGTGACGTGGTGTAATCTGTACCATTAATACGGCTTAAGGTAAACTCAGCTTGCGGCTCTACAAAGAAGCCACTCTTGTTTCTGATTCTTTTACCTACTTCGCCACCAATGCTATAGCCCCAAGTATTGTAATCCGAGGTATAGGGGTTGCTGGTCGCAGCACTAGAAACATCATAGCGATTAGACAGCCTGCCGCCTTTAAGAATAATATCGTAGTAGTTACCGTTCCTGCCTATCCAGGTTTGGTACAAGGTCATAGTCCCCTCTTTTAAATCACCCGTACCGACTTCGTATACACCGGTACCTTTAGCATAGCTGAAGGCAACGCCACGATAGAAAGTACCTGTCTTACCCTTGTAGTCCTTATCATAGCCCAATTGAAAATAATTATACTTCAGCGAATTAGCAGACCCTTTCTCCAGTTTATTATACTCATAGCGAGCCCAAATACCTGCCTCAGCAGGCTCCATAGCTCTCAAGTCACCCATGCGTTTTTGCATATTGTTTAATTCTCCGTTAACCCAGAGATTATGCATAGCCATACGTTCATGGCGAGCCTCCCTCATAGGACGAGAAGGCGCTGTAAGGGTGTTTTTACCGGGATTGGTAGGTTCTGTGGGATTGGTTGGTCCTGTGGGGT
>Ga0268357_101673_pt1 | contig 13228 bp, 12 predicted proteins | sample BioMet10_FD_192466 | JGI IMG/M metagenome (GOLD analysis project Ga0268357, IMG submission 192466) | Sewage microbial communities from Oakland, California, United States - Biofuel 10 (Illumina Assembly) | ecosystem: Engineered > Wastewater > Sewage > Unclassified | place: USA: California... | reverse complement strand
TGGCGATGGTTATTGAGCCACAATATTTACCATTGGGGACGGAGAAAAGTGGTAAATTTTTCTCGCCTTATCAGGCGGATTTACCACTTTTCTCCGTCCCCTGTGGTAAATCCAACTTCAGATTTGCCAAACTAATGCAAAAACTGGATAAAATGGATTTGCCCCAGCTTACCTCTGCACATATTTGATGCTGGCGTTGTATGATCATAAAGAAAACCGGTTACGGGAATTAAACCTGTAACCGGTTTTTTCATGTGCTGTTTTGCGCAAGGTTGTACTGGCATCTATTTGATGGAAGTTGTAACGCTTGTGCCTTTAGGAGCTGCTCGATTACCATGATGCTTATCATAATCTGCTTTGCCAATCAAGAAGAAAATCACTAGCAGTACAATAACGGCACAGATTTTCAAAATACGAATTTTCGTCATGGCAAATCACTCCTTAGTAGGTCTTGTCATTAAGTATAGCAAATATATAGAATGGCTACAACTTATATGGTATCATATGTACATGATAGTAGTTAAGGAGAGCCTTTATGAAAAGCTTTTTCCATAAATTTATAGATTTTAGAGGACGGATGGGAAGAAGAGACTATGTAGAGCATTTTCTTTTCCTGTTCATAATAGGTCTAATCAATGTCGGCGCCAATCTTGTCTTGCATAGCACTGCTATATACGTTGGCATTCGCGTGCTTTCTATAATTATCTGCTTAATGTTAGTGGCGCAAAGAATTCGTGACATCAATGATAAAGCTTTATGGATTTTTGCCATTTTTGCTCCGGCAATGGTTGATAAGGGACCAACCTATTTGGGAATGGTGATTACACTGCTGCTGAAAAGCAATAACGTTTTCATCCCATTGCTTTTTCATTTTGGTGTTAATGGGTTTATGCTGGTGGGAATCATTTTTGTATATAGTCTTGCTTTTCATCTTGTTATGGCTTTTGTGCCTGCCAATCCCAATAGGGTAATTTACAAAACAAGTAAATATGACTGGAAAAAGGCCGGTGAAGATTTTGTTCTTTGGCTCGAAGAGGAAAAGAATCTACTCAAGTCCTTTTTCCTACAGCCAATATCCAAAGAAGCTGTTTTGGCCATGCTGCTTATTGGTGTATCGCCTATAGTCCTGCCGCTGCTGAGTTCTGAAATATGCAAATTAGTAACACAGTTTAACCTAGATAAAATGACAGGAATAGATTATAGATACATATTTTATGCTTGCTTAGTGCCTATGTATCTGACTGTATTTCTGCTGTGTTTAAAGCTAGCAGGCAATACGTCACGTAATTTAGTTGGCCTCTTGGGGTTCTGTTTAAGCTTGATTTTTGTGGCAATATTTCCCTTGCTACAACCGGTCCAGGTTATAAGGGTAAATACATTCTTTCTTCTGGCATGGATAATCTATGTTGTACTCTTTAGCTTAGCAGCTCTGGTGAGTGCTCTTGTGACTATAGTGAATAAAATAAAGAAAGCAAAGTCTTAGGCGTAAAAAAAGAACGTATTAATATTAAATACGTTCTTTTTTAATGCAGGAAGGGGAAACCCTTTGTTACTTTCATGTAGGTAAGTAAAGTGCAGGTCAATAAAAAGGCTGGCCAGAAGATAAGCTTTTCTGTGTAGTTGTTTCCAACTATGGTTTCATCCAAAGGATCAGGGCCATATTTATTTGCGCCAACAGTTCCTTTCTTTAATAGGAGGTAGCCGAAGATAGCAAGGTTGATTAATATTAAGCCATAAGAAATATTGCGACTTATTGCATCGAAGCGAACTGCCATAGCAGGAATAGCAATATTTATTATGGCAAGAGGACCAGGCATATTCAAGTCTTGGAAGCGGCGCCAGTCTATGCACAGAAAAATAAAATCCTTAATTAATAAAAAAATACCAACAGACACAAGAAGTAAAACTGAACGGCCCCAGGCATTTACACCAAAGAAACGGATAAATAAAACAGGAACCCAAAGGTAGGCGAACATAAGCAATAAAAGATATATGAAACGCAAAAAGTAAGCCTTGCGGCCAATCCTACCGGAGAAAGAAAAATAGCGTTCTCTGAAGGTTATTGTTTTGGCAATATTTTGTTGTTCGTTAGTTGGGGGCATAATAGTGTCTCCTGTGAAACTTTTATGGTTTATTATAACATAGTGTGGGCCCAAATCCTACAAACTTTGGCTTGGGGATTGCAGGGTTTCGGATTAATCGTCCTAAGTCTTGATTTTTGTTAAGAAGTACAAAAACTCTAGAAAAAGCAGAGAAATGATAAAAATTAAAAGGTATAAAATACGATGTGACTATATAGTGGTGGAACTTTATTATCTCATCAAGAACATACTTTTCTATTAATGAAAATGATACAATATAAAAAAGAATTCTGGAGTGCTTCCATGTGCACTTTGTTAAAAGAGGTCTTAAGATGGATGATGACATAGAGCAATTACGAAAACAATTGGTTGATGCTGCGTTTTCAGCTAGCGACTCGATGTTTATATCTATAGAGCGGAGTGAAGTGGAAAAGTGCGATATTACGGCTACGCTAGGAGATTTATGTTCGTTGTTAACTAGAAAAAATATTCGTAAGTTTAAACACATAGATGTTTATTTTTAACTCTACTGAGTAAGTTCATGTATGGTATATTTTGAACAAAATAAATGATATAATTAACAAGAAAAAATGAAGGAGTTAAATTTAGGAGGTATAAAATGGCAAAGGGGAAATATAGTGAGAGAAATACGTTAAATGACCTGACTGGGTCTGAATGGAAATTTGCCACAAAATCTGTAATTAATAAACAATATCCAATAAATATGCAACATAAATTAAGATCTCAGCATGGAGGCCAAAAGCCACCAGAATTATGTGCAGATTTAATAAAAATATTTACTAAGAAGGGAATGCTTGTTCTAGATCCATTTATGGGTGTAGGTGGAACATTATTAGGAGCAACTATATGTGGGAGGAATGCTCTGGGAATAGAAATTAATAAAAAATGGATAGATATTTATAAACAAGTTTGCAAGTTGGAAAAAATAAAATCACAAAAAACATTATGTGGAGATTCGCTCAAGAAACTTGATAAAATAGACAACGAGACCATAGATTTTATCTTGACTGATGTTCCATATTGGAATATTGATACATTAGAGCAAACAAGATCAAAAAAAATTAGTAAAAGTAAATTAAATAATTTTGATAATAATACAAACAACCAAAGTAAAGATGAATGGCTGCAACTCATGCATAATATTATTGCAAAGAGTGTTGAAAAATTAAAGACAGGAAAATATATAGCTGTTTTTATTGGAGATATGTACAGAGGAAGTCAGTATTATTTTTTATCTGCTGACCTTGCAAATTCACTGAGTACAATAAATGGATTGAAAATGAAAGCTAATCTCATTTGGTATGATGTAAGTAAATCATTGCATGTATATGGATATCCAGCAGCTTTTGTTCCGTCAATGATACATCAAAACATTTTAATTTTCAGAAAGGACAAATGACCCCTAAATGTTAACCCAAGCCATAAAAAAATTTGAGATTGATTCAGAAGAGTATGATGATGTTTTAACTGTGTATGGCGATAATATTTTAGAATCTGTAGATATTATAGAACAGTTTTGCCAATTCAATAAGAAAACCATACAAAAGGTAGAACTACATTTTGTTTCTATTTCAACACAAGCGTATGTTGTGAAAATGCTAAAACCAGATGTTACTCTTTGCTTTTTGGCCAAAGCATATTTTCATAATGGGGAGGTTCATAGAACAATTAGAAGGGTCATAACAACTCTTGATAAACCAGATGCAATAGTTTATTCTGCAAGGCAGAATAAGATTGTAATGGGGTTTGAATCGACAAAAACCACAATGGCGGGGAATGCAACTTGGCAAAGATCTGGAAGAATAATAAGTTTTGCTAAGGAAGGGATACCTTTTGCCTTTTTAGCTTATCATAGCAAGATAGATCAATCTAATTCTGGGGATGGGACGAGAAAACCAAGTGCACTGTTTGTATTATTTTTCATTGCAGTTTCTTTAAAGTTTAGCGTACCGTCGCTTGTTGGACTTTATGAGCACCCAGATAGTGCACACTGGAACAATCGCTTAAAACCGGCTACAGATTTCCGAAAAGCAATTTTCTTATATCTAAAAGATTGTATTTTAACTAATGGAAATAAAGAAAATTTGCAAATGTGCTATGCAAACATGAGAGAATATTATTGTGGGCATGATGCTGTTGTTAATATTGCCGAAGAATTTGGTGGAGTATTTAGCGAATATATTAAAAATAATGACTTTGCCAAAACTATTGTCAAGGATATTTCAAGCCAACAAAAAAGGCCGTTGTTTAGCGGCCTTTTCTTTAAATGGAAGCCTAAAATAATTTCGGACATAATTCAAAGAATGTTCCCAAATGTTGTGTTTTTCCAGCTGTCTAAGCATTGTAAGGCTGGGATTACTTTTCAATCAAAAAAACTTTTTGATTGCTTACAGGAAGGACAAAGTACTTATGTTGTTGATAGATTTAGTTCTTCTGATCGGCCAGATCCAGAGGGACAACCGACGATTATTATTCCTATAAAAATGACAAAAATGCAACAGGGAGAGATGAAATTTACTGACGATCCTTACAATGGAGAAATACCAGGCTTCACTGAATTATATAAACAGTCATATCCAAATGCAAATGTACTTTTAATTTTAACAGACCATTCTAATAGAGATGAATACAGAGTAGAAGATAGAAAAGGAGCAAAAACGTATAAGGCAATTAATATGTATGCCGATGCTTTGATTGATATAGATAAAAATTTTTTTAGTGTACAATGCGAAAATACAACGGTTGATAGAATATCTAGATATGATTCTTCTCATACTGAAGATGAAGCAACATCATTTTTTGCTACGTTTTTAAAAGCACATCAAATCAATCTATCATTCATAAATCCTCCAGATGGTAGTTGGTCTGATTTTAGGCTTTATCCTGAGAAAGGGTATTATTACTACAAGAGAAATGATAAGCGAGGAGATATAGCTTTTTATAATTGTAATACAAAAGTTTATTATTTTATAGAAAGTAAAGATTTATATAGTACATTAAAATCTTGTGCTAATGTTGAACATAATAATCTAAAATCTATGGCTAAAAAAATTTCTGACCAATTACATAATCACTACCAACAAAAATTTGGTGCGCTGTTTTATGGTACTGCCGATGAAGCAAGTAACATTGTAATAAATGAAAAATTTGATTTAGCAATTGCCCTTGAAGAGGATACGGATAATATATTAATTCATGTGTGTGGAGCAAATAATGAAATACCTTGGAAATAAAGATAGATTAATAAATTTTATAGAATCATCTTTGAGAGAAGCAGAAGTAGAAATTGATAATGCACGTGTAATAGATTTCTTTGCTGGAACAGGAAGTGTTAGCCGTTTCTTTTTGGCTCATGGATGTGAAGTAACAGCAGTAGATAATATGCATTATTCAGAAGCAGAAATGTATAAGTCCTTCGGCTTTTTTCAGGAGCCTAAATTTCATGAATTAAGGAGCTATTTAAATGGGGAGACTATTGATGATCTGCTTTTTTATTTAAATAATTTAAAACCTGTTAAAGGATATTTTTTTGATAATTACGCTCCTAGCGGTAAATTTAAAAGAAAATATTTTTCTGATGAAAATGCTATGAAATTAGATGCTATAAGAGACAAAGTAGAATTGTTTAAACCACTTATTTCTAAAGAAAAATACTTATACTTAGTTGGTATAACAGTAGATGCAGCCGACTTAGTCTCTAATACAGCGGGAACATATGGTGCTTTTTTAAAAATATGGAGAAGTATGGCATTAAAAAAAATCACTTTAAGAAAACCTACTGTTCCTATTACAACAAAGCATAGCAAAATAGAGATTCTATGCGAAGATGTTTTAAAAACAGCTAGTATGCATAGATGTGATATTGCTTATCTTGATCCACCGTATAATAAAAGACAATATGCAGCAAATTTTCATGTTTTAGAAAACATAGCCGTAAATGATAAACAAAACCTACGAGGTATATCTGGGCTTAGAGAATATAAGCAACAAGCTTCAGACTTTTCAAAAAAAACAAATGCTTTAAGTGCGTTTTCAAAATTAATATTAACTATACAAGCAAAATATATTGTCCTTAGCTATAGTACAGAGGGAATAATGTCTGAAAGCGATATAAAAACTGTTTTAGAAAAAAGAGGGGAAACACAAATATACAGAAAAAAATATAGAAGATTTAAAACAAATGCGTGGACAGAAGCGGAAACGGGATTGCAAGAATTACTTTTTGTTTGTAGTATTGCGGAGAAAGGCATGAAGTAAAAATGGAAATGACATTTTGATTTCAGATTTAAAAATATTGGATTTGGGATATGTTTTGAAAGTATATTGTGCTCACAGAAAGCGGTATTGGTTTGTCCTTCGGCAATTAGAGCCTATGAGTGGCAAATCAGTACTGCTTTTTGCTTTATAAATATTAAAGTACTATGTTTTTGTAGAGAGGGACAATCAGTTGAGACATTATAGTCCCAACAGTTCTGCTATACTTCCTTTGAAAATAAAAGAGGAGGCGTGGCTAGTGGAAAGAATAGAATTGCATGCCAGAACTAATATGACAGTTATGGACGGTATTGCTTCTGCCGAAAATATGATTAAAGTGGCTATTGCAATGGGTCAAAAGTCTATCGCTATTTGTGATGCCAACACTGTTCTTTCTTATCCGTACATTATAAATATTATGCAAGCCCTAGAGCAGCAAAAAGCTAAAGTTGGTGCAAAGCTGGATTTTAAAGTTATCTATGGGGTGGAGGTTAATGTACTAGATGACTCTGTTCCTCCTAAACAAGATGTACTTCCAGAGTACTATGATTATTCTGCAGTGCTGTTGTTAAAAAAGTGGGATAAGGAAAATGTCATATATCGCCTTTTATCTGAAGCCAATGCTTATAGAAACAATGAAATACTTGTTGTCCTCAAAAGTGAATTGGAAAAATATCGTGATAATTTTCTGATTGGTTCTCCTGATGATAATGGGGAGATATGGCTGTCCTTAGCTTTTGGTGAAGATGTAGATATTATTGCTAAAAAGATGTCTTTTTACGACTATGTGGAGCTAATGCCAGCGGATTATCTTAAGCATTGGATAATAGAGGAAGCGGGTATGTGTGAGGATATTCAAGTAAAGCAGAAGCGACTGCTGGCTATAGCTGAGCAACTAGGAAAACCTGTGATAGCAACTAATCATCCAACTTTGCTTAATTATGCTGATTTTGAGGCACGTGCGCAACTAGTAAATTGTTACCATAGAGGAAAAGCAGATGCTTATTATCCATGTTTTCTTTTAAAGTCCAATGATTTGAAGAAACAGTTTAGCTATCTAGATGAGAAATGTCTTCAGACAATTGTAATGGATAATCCTAAGCGAATAGCTGAGCAGTGCACCAATGTACAGCCACCAGAAAGAAGGAAACATTTTCCGCACAACATTGAAATTGAACAAGAACTTGTTTTACACATAACTGATGCTGCTAAGAAAACCTATGGCAATGCGTATAGCGAAGAAATAAAAAATAGAATTCAAGTTGAATTGCATATGCTTAAAGCGCAAGAAGAACTTACTGTCTTTGCCGCTATGGTAAAGATTTGCGACTATTCTAAGGAACAGGGTTATCAGGTACAGGTGAGAGGCATGTTGGGCAATCTGGTTATTGCCTATTTAACGGGGCTTGTGAATACCGATCCCTTACAATATAAGCTACCATGGGAAGAATTCTTTGAACTAAATAACGACAAGTCTCCTTATTTTGAACTGAGATTTGCTACAGAAATCTATGCAGATATCATGGCTCAGCTTGCGAAGTGTTTTCCTGCAGGGCAGTTAGTTAAAGGTAGTGCTGTTAGGACTTTATTGTTAGAAGACAAACCTACAACTGACGTACTGCCGGATATTAGAAGATTTAAGGATAATGTAAGGTATGATTTGGAACATGTACGAATAGGTTGGAAACAGCTTCACTGGCGAATATTAATTGTTCCAGACAAGGCTGGTTTATATGAGTACATGCCAGTTCGCAAACATTTTAACAATGTGTGTGATTTTGGTATAAATGTTTATACAGGCATTGAGGTAGAGAATTTAGATGGTATTTATGCTAGCGTTAATTTAGGTATTTTGCCTGAAGAAGCCAAGGATGGGACATCTTTGTCTCAGCCTTAATGCTATAGTATATTTGTAAGAGGAAAATGAAAGTGTGGAAATTCATTGTATATTGGCTGGCTTTGAGGGATAATTAAATTATAAAACACGGAGGGAAAGCTTATGAAACTGAATGAAGCGGTTCACAGAATCTTGCGTAAATTAAGTGCAGTAGCTCCTGTTGATGGTAGTTATGGCTTTTCTCGTATTGAAGGTGCTTTGGTTAGAAATGAAGATTCAACGACTTTTTCTAGTATAGGCGTTATCGTTGACTATGAATTAAAGCAAGATGAGCAACATAAATTGTGGGAATGTCTTTTCCACGTGACAAAAGACCTAAGATTGTTTTATTCAAATAGCACTAAGTATGCGTTGATCCGTTGGCAGGACGGAGCTTTTACCAATGTCATAGGCAGGGTAAGACTGGTGCTTCGCAATAGGCTTGTAAGTTGGATGAATGAATATGCTTACGAAGATGGAAAAAGCGGTACGGTAGAAGACCTTAATGAAGAACTGAAAAGACTCAAAGGTTTGCAGCATATATTTGTTTTAACAACAAAGGAAAAAATGGATGCAATTTCAACAAATTATCGTGTGAATAAAAAAATGGTGACTTTTATATCTATGAGCGGCGAAGATGAATATGAGGCAACCTTGCGTATTTAAAATATCTTTTATGAGGTAAACGACATGGCTGAAAACAGTAAGCTTAAAATCTTATACATACTGGATATAATGCGTAAGACGGATGAGCACCACCCTATAAATTCCACCCAGCTTGTTGAAAAGTTGCAGCAATATGGAGTCCCGTCAGAGAGAAAGTCTATTGGACGGGATATCCAGTGCTTGGAAGATGCTGGCTATGACATCATAAAATGTGAGAATCATAATGCCGGGTGGTATATGACAGGACAGGGATTTGATGATTACGAACTCAAAATGCTAGCTGATGCTGTCGCGTCAGCTAGATTTTTGACGTTAAAAGACAGTATGAATTTGATAAAAAAGCTTAAGAACTTGGCTACCAAAGATGGCGAGCAAATCATTGATGCAACTACTGCGGTAGATGAAGAACTGAAACTTCAAGACAAAAAATTCAAGCTGAAGTTTGATGCTATTATGAGGGCTGTTACCGAGCACAGACAAATTAGTTTTCAGTACGAGGACATCGTGGAAGGCAATAAAAGAAAATTGCGTAAGGATGGCAAGGTATACCAGGTCAGTCCTTATTACTTAGGACCGTGGGGACCGGAGTATTTCCTGGTTGCTAATATGCTTCCTTATGACAACACCATTCATTTCAGGGTAGAAATGATGACTAATCTTAAGACGCTTGCTCTGCCCGTGCGTCCTATGTCAGAGATAGATGAGTTGAAAGATATAGGGAAGAACGGACGTACCTTTAGTGATTATACCCGTGAGACAGTGCATTTATGGAGCGGGAAAACACAGACTGTCAGTATTAGCGGTATTAATCATATTCGACAGGATGTAATGAAAAAATTTGGCAATAATCTTATGTTCATAGATCAGCCTAATGATAGATTCTCCGTGATGGTTAACGTAGCAGAGGGAGACGGCTTTTACCAATGGGCGGCTAAATATGGTTCCAATATGAAAATCGAGGGACCTAAGGATGTAGTAGAAAAGTATAAGGCTTTTATAAAGAGTGTGCTTAAACAATACTAAGCTATAGCAAGTAATATGCAACTTCGGGGAGATGAAAATCTAATGACCAGGTACCTGACGAAATCTCGCTTTAAGATAGGTTTGGAATGCCCAAGCAAGCTTTATTATGAAGGTAATAAGGCATATGCCAATCAGAGTATAGATGATCCATTCCTGCTTGCTTTGGCAGAAGGCGGTTTCCAGGTGGGAGAATTGGCAAAATGCTACTATCCCGGTGGCCATATGATAAGCTCCCTGGATTATACAGAAGCTTTGGCTGAAACAAATAGGCTGCTTCAACAGGATAAGGTCATTATCTATGAAGCAGCTATATTGTATGATAATTTTTTCGTTAGAACGGATGTCTTGGTCAAAGATGGCAATTGCCTAAAGATGATAGAGGTAAAGGCCAAGTCCGTTGATTTTGCTACAGAAGAGGGCTTCTTAAATAAAGGCGGGAAAATTACTTCAGAATGGAAACCGTATCTGTATGATGCAGCTTTCCAGAAATACGTGCTGACGAAAGCTTTTCCCCAGTATCAAATCACTGCTTGCTTGATGATGGCAGACAAGAAGGCGCTGTGCCCTACAGATGGTCTTAACCAAAAATTTAAAATAGGCAAAAATAAGCAGGGTAGAACGATTGTGACGGTTACCCAGCCTTTGACAGCGGAAGACTTGGCAACACCAATACTCAGGGTGATTCCTGTTGAAGGTTGCTGTGCAATGATTTATGGTCAACCGCTTGAGGTAAACGGCAGAGACTATAGCTTCTATGAGTATGCAGACTTGCTGTCAAACAGCTATAAGAACAATACCAAGATTACCATACCAATATCATCTATCTGCCGCAATTGTGAGTATCGTGCTACAGAAGAGGAACTTAAAGCTGGTTTAAAAGACGGATTTCAGGAATGCTGGAAAGAGCAGCTAGGTTGGATAGACGCTGACTTCTCAGAGCAGACTGTTCTGGATATCTGGAACTATAGGAAAAAGGACAAGCTTCTTCAAGCCGGCAAAGTAAAAATGATAGATGTCTCAGAAGATGATATTGCACCTAAGCAAGATGGCAAGCCTGGTGTATCTACCTCAGAACGCCAATGGCTACAGATCCAAAAGGTGCAGAATAACGATGCAACAATTTTTTGCGATATCCAAGGCTTGAAAAAAGAAATGGATAGCTGGGTATATCCATTGCATTTTATTGATTTTGAAACATCCATGGTAGCAATACCGTTTAATAAAGGCAGATATCCCTACGAGGGAATTGCTTTTCAATTTTCTCATCACGTGGTTTATGAGGATGGAAGAATTGAACATAAGGGAGAATATCTTAACACTACCTCCGGTGTTTTTCCTAATTTTGACTTTGTACGTAATTTAAAAGCCAATCTGGAAGCGGATGAGGGTAGCGTATTTCGCTATGCTGCCCATGAGAATACGTATCTTAATATCATCTACAATCAATTACAAGAATCTAACGAACCTGACAAAGCAGAATTATGCGCCTTTATTCAGACCATAACCACTTCGGTGGACAAGGGCGATAATAAATGGTCGGGACAACGAGACATGATTGATATGTGTGAACTGGTGAAGAGATACTATTATAATCCGGCCACATATGGGTCAAATTCCATAAAGTATGTACTCCCTGCCGTACTTAATTCTTCTAAGTTCTTGCAGAACAAATATTCCAAGCCCATATATGGTGCTTTAGGCGGCATACCAAGCCATAATTATAAGGACTGGACCTGGATAAAAATGAAAGATGGGCAGGTAATGGATCCGTATAAGTTACTGCCTAATATGTTTCGTGATGTGGACACCAGGAACTTTGCAATACTGAGTGGCAATGATGAAATTCGTAACGGTGGTGCAGCCTTGACTGCTTATGCCAAAACGCAATTTGCGGAAATGACAGCTCTAGAACGTAACGAGATTAGGAAAGCACTGCTTAGGTATTGTGAGCTGGATACTTTTGCTATGGTAATGATTTACGAAGGCTGGAAGGAATTGGTGGGATAGGCACGAATTGTTACTGAAAAAATATTTGTGTTTTATGATATAATAATTTAAAGAACCGCTAACAATATTCTCCAACATGAGTAAATAGCACTCTGCGGATAGGATATTGCTAGCGGTTCTTTTTATTAATAAACTTCAGTATGTGGCTTAGGCTTCGGCCATGGCTCTTCACCTTTTATCAAGCGTTCAGCTCTTTCCTTGGGTATTTCTTCTATAGCATCCATTATTGAGCTGTTACATGTTTTGTATGGTGAATCATCAGGCTCGTCCCAATCATAACCACATAGATAATCTGTGAGAAAATCAGGACCTTTATCAGTAATCCAGCCTTTTTCTGTGTCATAACGATAAGCGGCAACACCAATTATTTTTCCCACTAACTTTTTTTGGGGAATCATGTAATATTTGGTAACGGGCTCGGCTTCTGTCTTTTTATTAAGTTCCACGAGAAGCTTATAATCAGTAGTGTATTTTTCTTGGAGTCTTGAAATTGTTTTAGCATCTAATAATGCCATCCTCACTGGGTTCATGTTGTTTTCTATATCATAGTATTTTACCCTGGTGGCCAGGGAATTTTTCGCTACCCTAGTTATATATTTTTCTCGTGTTTCCTTAGGCTTTCTTGATATAGCATCAATGGCGCCAGAAATCTTTTCTCCAAATATTTCTTTGACATGTGCAAGATATTCACTTCTTGTTGCAATTTTACCATCTTCTACATAGTCATGAAGCAAAGCAACGATGCATTCATCATCTGTTGTGGCACTCCGAGCTACACCTAGGATATGGTAGATATATGGTTTCCCTGCTTTGTCTACCTGATCACGATGTGCATCTAGAGCAATTCCTAAAGCTTTGGCTATTTTGTAGCCATTCTGTTGCAAGGTTTCTTCCATACTGCAACACCCCTTTTCTTTATCTTTTTCTTTACAAATCAAGCATAATATACCTGATAAAAACTGACAATATGGGGCATTACAGTTACGCTATAAAATTATTAAAACAATTTAAAATGAAACGATTGAAAAATGGACTACGTAAAAGGGTTACAAAATAGCGCTATGCACTCTTTCTGTCGCATTGAGAACAACCTTTTTACTGATGAAAATGGTAGAATATAGGCAAAAGAAGTTTGATTGAAAGTAAATTTTTCTTCCTAATGTATTTGAAATGCTTGTCGCTTAGAAGGCGACCTCAATTAGTGATTTTAATAGTAAAATTGTGCCAAGAAAATAACAAAGGAGAGATGCACATGTTAGGACCGCTTCACGGACAGGCAAGGTATTTATATGTTTTAGAA
>Ga0268357_101671_pt1 | contig 13240 bp, 9 predicted proteins | sample BioMet10_FD_192466 | JGI IMG/M metagenome (GOLD analysis project Ga0268357, IMG submission 192466) | Sewage microbial communities from Oakland, California, United States - Biofuel 10 (Illumina Assembly) | ecosystem: Engineered > Wastewater > Sewage > Unclassified | place: USA: California... | reverse complement strand
TTTTACATTGAGTATATCCGCCAGTCGAAACAAGGTAAGCACAGTAAGCCCGGTTGTTTGGCGTCCTCTCTCAATACGTGAAAGGTATTGCTCACTTATACCTACAGAATAAGCAAGGTCAATTTGTTTTATTTGCTTAAGACGTCGATAATAAGCAATTTTTGCTCCCATCTGATTAAAACGCTTTGTAGTCAGTTCTTCCTCTGTCATCATGCTCCCCCACTCGCCCCATTATAGTCTAATAATATTATCCTATTTTTTTTAATTTTATACTTAATTTTAGTTTTAAGTAATTCATTTTTAGTTATAAAATTATCTAAAATGGGAACATGTACTTTTAATAGTCCATCATTTCGAGAAAAATTCGCTAACTGCCACGGCTTACTTATAAAAAAAGGCACTCTCTAAAGAGAGTGCCTTTTGATTTTGCGTAAAAAATTTAGAAGGTTAATTAGGACTAAAGAATTTTTTCCCCCAAATTTTTTACTTCAATTAACAGTTATTTGTCCGGCCAAGCACCGTTCCACACAATGCGGCGGTAATTTTCTTTATCCGTATCTCCTTCGGTGGAAAAACACAGTACCCTACTATTTGCATCCAGTTTTAATGCAGCCCGCATAGCGGCAAGTTCCGGCCTTTGCATCACTTCAACTACAAAGCCTAAAGTTGCTGCGCCACTCTCTCCGGAAATAACCTTATTATCTCCCTTAAGGGGATTGCCCAGTACCCGCATCCCTGTAGCTGCTGCAAAATCAGGTTCTGAAACAAAATGGTCTGCGTGATCGCGCAAAATATTCCAACCGGTAGTACAGGGTACCCCGCAGCATAAGCCAGCCATGATAGTATGCATATCTTCCGTAACAGGATGCAGCTTGCCATCGTTGGCTTTGGCAGTACGGAAAATGCAGTTTGCTCCCTCTGGTTCAACGATAGTTACGATAGGACCCTCTTTATCTCCATAGAGATCAGCAAAAAAGCCACATACTGCACCGCTCATAGCACCAACGCCTGCCTGCAGGAAAACATGAGTCGGTTTAACATCCTTTAATTGTTGTACAGCCTCTAAAGCCATAGTTGTATAGCCTTGCATAATCCAAGTAGGTACCTCAGTATAGCCTTCCCAATCTGTATCCTGAATCAAAGCTCCACCCAACTTTTTAGCATCCGTATTGGCCAGCTGTACTGCGTCATCATAGCACAAGTCTGTAATAGAAGCATCAGAGCCTAAGGCCTGGATATTTTTCAAACGTTCCGGAGCGCTGCCTTTGGGCATATAGACAATGCTCTTTTGTTGCAATCTATTAGCTGTCCAGGCAATACCACGACCATGATTACCGTCTGTTGCTGTCACGAAAGTAATTTCTCCTAATTTTTGTTTTAAAGCAGGACTGGTCATTACACTGTAGGGTAAGTCTTTAATATCCATTCCCAATTTCTTGGCTATATAGCTACCAATAGCAAAACTGCCACCTAAGACCTTGAACGCATTGAGCCCGAAACGATAGCTTTCGTCCTTCACGTAAATATTGCCCAGCCCCAGATGCTTGGCCAGATTAGCTAATTCAGCCAAAGGGGTAGTTTTATATTCTGGAAAGCTGCTATGGAAGGCTTGCACCTTCTTAGCATTTTGATAACCAAATTTACTGGCATCACTGCCCTTAGCAGGCCGCTGTAAAGAAACCATTTGAAATGACATGTTCTATACCTCCTATTTTTCTGCTTGCTTATATTGTTCCAAAATGTCTACATTGTAGTTCCACACAGGATAAGCCTCCGTTGCTTTTTTCTTCTGATAATCCTTGAGAACAAAAAGCACATATTTGGATAAGCATACCAAAGCAATAACATTGATGAATACCAAGAAAGCTCCACAGAAATCCGCCAACTCCCACAAAGATGCCACATCCATAACGGAACCTAAAAGCACTAATGCGCAGCTGACTAGTCTATAACCTTTAATCATGGTGTCCCCACCTTTAGGGAACAACCAGAGCATGTTTACTTCGCCATAATAGATATCAGCCAAAAGAGTAGTATAGCCAAACAGGAACATAGCCAGGAAAACAATCCACCGGCCAAAATCACCAAAAGAGCTGGCAAAAGCAGCCTGAGTCAGTTGAATACCGGTAGCACCTTTACCAAATTCTCCGGATAAAAGAATGCAAAAAGCTGTACAACTGCAAACGACTATGGTTGTAGTAAATACGCCTAACATTCCGGAAAGGCCTTGGTTAACAGGATGCTTAACGTTGGCAGAAGCGTGCATGCCTGGAGTGGTACCATTGCCCGCATCATTACTAAACAAGCCACGAGCTACACCATAACGGAACGCTTGTTGAATGCCATATGTAATGGTTCCACCTGCTACGCCACCTACTACCTGGGTAGTGCCAAAAGCAGAAGAAAAAATGAGTGCAAGAGTAGAACCCAAAAGCTCAAGATGAGTTACCACCACAAAAAGTGCCAAGAGAATATAAGCTGCTGCCATAAAAGGTACTATGTAGGAAGCCACTTCAGACAAGCGTTTAATACCACCAAATATTACTCCGCCTACTACCACTACTAATACAGCACCGGCTATAACAGGACTGATAGGTGCCACACCGGTAAGGGACATTGCAATGGAGTTGCTCTGAATCATAACGTAAATACAACCAATACCAATAATTAAAGAGATGGAAAACAGTGTGGGCAAAACTTTATTATGCATACCTTTTTCCATATAATAAGCCGGGCCACCCCGATAAGTGCCATCTGTGTTTTTCACTCTAAAAACTTGTCCCAGCACAGCTTCACTAAACATGATGGGCATACCAAATACAGCGGTAATCCACATCCAGAATATTGCCCCGGGTCCACCGGAAGCCAAAGCTGTAGCTACGCCTACCAAACTGCCGGTACCAACCTCACTACCTACCGCTGCGCACAGAGCCCCAAAACCTGATACACCACCCTCGCCGGAGTTGCCGGCTTTTAGATTGGAAAGCAATTTAGTAAAGTAACGTAGCTGAGGAAACTTATACTTAAAAGTAAAGTATACACCGCAGGAAAGAAGTACTCCTGCCACTAACCAACCCCAGAAAATCGAATTTAAGGCTTTAATAAGTTCCATTTTCTACCCCTTCTTTCTTCTCTTGTCCTTTTTATTATTTAGCTGCTAAACGTAGTCTTATTAATTCTGCAAAAAATTCTGCTCCGGTAACTAAGATGTCATCATTGTAGTCGAACGTTGCATTATGTAAGGGTGTATTTTCTGTGCTGACAAGTGATTTTCCACTTCCCAGCTCCAGGAAACAACCGGGTACATGACTAGCAAAAATTCCAAAATCTTCTGAAGCTGTCCAGGGTTCACAATTACTGTTGACATTTTGTGCACCAACGACATTTTGAGCTGCCTGCACGGCTACATCTACACATTGCTTTTGATTGATGGCCGGTTGAAACTCATGAGTGTAAATAAATTCACATTCTGCACCATTCATAGCACAAGTGTGCTCTACTATGGCTCTCATTCTTTTTTCAATCAATTCCTGCATAGCCGGTGTATAGCTTCTGGTATCTCCTAAAATTTTCACATTGGAGGGAGTAGCGTTATGAATACCGTCCATGTACAATTCCGTACAAGTTACCACTGCTGTTTCCAGAGGATTAACATTTCTGGAAACAATCGTTTGCAATCCCATAATAACTTCTGCTGCTGTAACCAAAGGATCAATTCCTAAATGCGGTGCGGAAGCATGCCCACCCTTACCCTTAATATTGATGGTAAAATTGTCCTCACTGGAACTAATACCGCCCACTCTGGTAGCAAAGGTCCCGGCCGGTAGCGCCGGTAAATTATGCAAACCATAAATTTCATCAAAAGGATATTTTTCTAAAAGTCCGTCCTTCAACATAGCTTGAGCGCCATGACCCGGTTCCTCAGCAGGTTGAAAAACAAAACGTACAGTGCCATTAAAGTTCTTTCTCTCGGATAATAGCTTTGCTGCTCCCAAAAGTTGGGTAGTGTGACCATCATGACCACAGCCATGCATCTTACCTGCATTTTGAGAAGTATAAGGATGTTGACCTTTTTCCGGTAAATTCAACGCATCCATATCAGCTCTGAGGCCAATTATATCTTTACCATCGCCCACCTTCAGAGTTCCGACTACACCTGTGCCGCCAATTCCTTCCGCAACCTCAATACCCATTTTACGAAGCTCTGCTGCCACAAAAGCAGCTGTTTCCTTCTCCTCAAAAGCTGTTTCCGGATGCATATGCAATTGGTGCCGCCAACTTTTTAATTGTTCAGAAAATTCTTTTGTCATAATTTATCTCTCCTTTTTTTATAGCTCTTTCCGTCTTTACTTACTTGCATTATATTGATAAAAATTTATTGTTTATATCACAATTCGACAGAAAAATATCAGTATCTTGCTTTATAGCAAAATACTGATATTTTCAGATAAGATTATTTTATTTTTTTACTACGTTGCGGGAATTTTTATAAGTGTACGGTGTTTCTCCCGTCTTTTTCTTAAACTGCTCAATAAAATAACTGGCTCCATTAAAACCACATTTATAAGCCACGTCGGTAATTGATGTATCGGTGGTAAGCAACATCTTGGAACTCATGGTAAGCCTATAGTTCATCAGATATTCGAAAATAGTGCACTTCATGTACTTTTTAAATTCACGGCAGCAGGCTCCCTGGGAAAGGTTAAGTACTTTAGATAACTGCTCCAAGGTGACCTTATCCATATAATGCTGCTGCACATAGGTAATAATGGCCTTGCAACGAGTTTTTTCACTGCTGACATTTTGCACAGGGCTGAGGGCAAAATAATTTTTCACCAGAATTTGCCAAATTGTCTGGAGCTGAATCCTTACTTCCATTTCATAAACAGCGGCCTTACTCTCATATAATTCAGCCAAAAGAAAAGTTTTATCCAGGATCGCTTTCTGCCAAGCTGTATCAGGTTTCAAGATTAAATAAGCTAACGCCGCGTTATTAATATAGGGCTCCACATATTTTGTTCCAATAATGCTGCCCTCAAATCCGGAAATCAAATTTGCCTGAAAATCTACACAGATATAAGTACCATCAGAATTCTTGTAGTTTTTTGCCTGATGTATTTGCCCTTTATTAATATAAAGGCCTTCCCCTGGAGACAAGACTATTTTATCTTCATTGACCTGAAACTCCACCTGACCCTTCACCACTAGACATAGCTGCAGCTCATCATGCCAGTGCCAATCTATGAACCCCAAAACGTTTTTATTGATTCTAGTGCAATAGATAGCTACCGGAAACTCAAAGGCGCCATGTTGGGTTGTTTCTTTTTGATTAGTATCTATGAGAATATGGTATTCCTGCATATTTTCCACCTTCTTTATTGCGTATACTGGTAATTAGTTGAAAGGTTGAAATTCTGATACTTATTTCTTATGATTATGCTATATTTTAAGTCAAAAATCAATATAGTTATACAGAAGGGCCCCTGTGCTCAAAAGCGGCAACAGGAACCCCTTGTTTATTTATTCTATTATTTAACGTCAGCCAGTTCTATAACAGCATCCATGAATACCTTAGCGCCTGCCAACATGTCTGTATCCCTGCAGAATTCTTTAGGATTGTGGCTAATACCCTTAATGCTGGGAATAAAGATCATCGCAGTTGGGCAAAGCAGTGCCATATTTTGTGCATCTTGTCCTGCGCCGGAAGTAATTCTGCGGCAGGTAAGCTTGTTCTTGGCAGCATATTTCTCTACCAACTTAACGATACCTTCATCAAACAGAACCGGTTTGAATCTGGACATACGTCTTGTAGTAATCTTTACCTTATCTGATTTTTCCAGTTCCTTTAAGTATTCAGCCAAGGCTTTTTCTTCCGCCTGCAAAGCTTCTTCGTTGGGATTTCTTACATCCACAGTGAAAACAGCTTTGGAAGGAATAACGTTGATAGCATTGGGCTTGAATTCAATGCAACCGGTGGTGGACAAAGTCTTACCATTGGATTTGATGCAACGTTCTCTCATAAAAGTAATAACTTTAGCAGCAGCTAAGCCTGCATCAATGCGGTAGGAAATAGGAGTAGTGCCGGCATGGTTCTGCTCGCCTTCAATAGTAATTTCTTGCCAGGAAATACCTTGTAAATCCTCTACAGCACCAAGTTGAAAACCTTCTGCTTCCAGAATAGGTCCTTGCTCAATATGCAGCTCAATAAATGCGCAGGGTTTTAAGAAGCCCGGCTCTACTGTGCCTGCGTAGCCAATACGTTTTAATTCATCGCCCAATACGGTTCCATCTACACCAACTATAGCCAAAGCTTTGGCGACGGACAAACCACCGGCATATACCAAAGAGCCCATCATATCAGGAGAATAACGTACGCCTTCTTCATTAGTAAAGGCTCCAACCACGAGGGGTTTAGAGGTTTTGCAGCCAGCTTCTTTCAAGGCTTGAATTACCTCTAGACCTGTCAATACACCGTAGCAACCATCAAACTTGCCGGCGTTGATAACAGTATCAATATGAGAACCTACCATAACAGGCTTTTCATTCTTATTTTCTTCGGTTTCCCAAATACCAAAAATATTACCAATGTAATCTACAACAACCTTAAGTCCGGCTTCCTTCATCCACTTGGAAACCAAATCACGACCTGCTTTATCACCATCGTCGGCAGCCAATCTAATTCTTCTGCCCTCTGCATCAATACCAACTTCCCCTAAAGCATTAATCCTGTCCAGCAAACGTTTTCCATTAATAGAAATCATTTTTTTCTCCCTTCCTAGCCCTTTTATTTTTTCTTTCTCACTATGGTGAAACCTGTACCCTGAAGCGCGCTGTTTATTTATATAACCTCTTTGTCTAACTGTCTTTATTTTCACACTATAGGTCTCTTTTTTATATCATAAAACTACAATAAAATATAAATATCTTGCTAAATTAGCTAACTTTCTATATATTATTTCTGCTTTTATATAATTATCCTTGTGCATTATATTGCGATACCCCATTAAAAATGCTACACTTTAACTAATAAAAACAGGAGGTGTCCTATGCAATTTGAAATTATGCAACCAGGCGCTTTTGCCTTATTAAAACTCACTTTGGAAGCCAATGAAACAATTAAAGCTGAATCAGATGCCATGATGAGCATGAGCAGCAACATCGTGCTCGAAAGCAAGATGGAGGGTGGCCTGCTAGGCGGTTTAGCACGTAGTTTTCTCAGCGGAGAAAGTCTCTTCTTTCAGACCTTAACCGCACAAAGCAAATCCGGCGAGGTCATTTTGGCTCCCGCCCTGCCTGGCGACGTGCTAGCCTATCAATTAAATGGCAACACCTTGTGCATCCAATCCGGTGGTTTTTTAGCTGCGGAAAGCTCTGTGGAAATTAATACCAAAATGCAAAATTTAGGCAAGGGTTTATTTTCAGGTGCCGGTTTATTTGTAGTTAAGGTACAAGGCATCGGTACAGTTTTCTTCAACAGCTTTGGTGCCATTGTAACTAAAGAATTAACTGCCGGGGAAGAATATATTGTGGATACCGGCCATCTCGTGGCCTGGGAAGATTCCATGAACTACAAAATTCAGAAAGCAGCCTCAGGCTTAATGACCAGCCTTACCTCAGGCGAATGCCTGGTTTGCAAGTTTACCGGTCCCGGCAAGGTATATTTGCAAAGCCGCAATCCATCTTCCTTCGGAGCCTGGGTCAAAGGCTATCTGCCTGAAAAATAATCAATACATATTATAAATGATGCTGTGGCAGGGGGCTATTTAATGTATGTAGACAGTAATACTGAAAAAGAAAAGTTTGCCCATGACTTATTAGGGCATTTGCCAACAGGGATTGGGATATTTGATTTAACTGACAATGTAATAAAAGCGCAATACATCAACGATGGTTATTATCAGATGATTGGGGAGCAGCGTGATGAACGTACCCATTTCCTTGGTGAGCATACCTTGGAAGCCGTTCATCCGAATGATCGTGCCAAGCTTGTGTCCGAAGCAAAATCAGCCATTAGAGAAAAGCGGATGGTTGATTGCCGAGTACGCATCAGTATCAGGGGTGGTACATATCTCTGGCTTGGAATAAGAGCCAACCATGTACCTATTGCGACAAATACAGAACGCTTTTACGCTGTCTACTATAATATTCAGGATTATGTCCGCGCTGAAGAAGCTAAAAGTACACTTGCCAGTATTCTAGATAATATTCCCAATGGTGTTGCCTTATTTTCCGGTAGCAACAGCAAGGCTCATCTGGAATATGCCAATCCCGGTTTCTACAAACTGCATCGTGGCAGCAAAGAATATTGGTCAAAACAGAGCGATAATCCTATTGATTGGATTATTCCTCAGGATAGGGACATGTTCTTGCAAGAATTTAACGCTGTCAGCAACGGACAAAAAAAAGAAGGCCGTGTTATTTATCGCGCGCTGTGCGGAGATGGTAAACAGCATTGGTTGAGTGCTCTGTTTCGTCAGGCTTATGAACAGGACGGTCAGCAGTTTTTCTATACCACTTTCGTGGACATGGACGAATTAAAAAATCTGGAGGACGCCCGGGACGAAAACCGCAAAAGATACGAGGCTGCCGTAGAAGAAGCAAACCTCACGATTTGGGAATATGATATTAAAAAGCATCAGATTGTTATTGCGGATAATGAATTTTCCAGTAAATCCTTTGGCTGCTATGGTATTACCAAGACCATGGGTAATATTCCACAATCTCTGCTACCTTATATTGACGACAAGCACGTAGATGCTTTTCTGGAAATGTATCGTAAAATTGACGCGGGTGCGCCCAAAGCCGCCTGCAATGTGTGGTATAGATTGTCTCCAAAGCTTGAACCCCGCTATATGCATATATCTTATCTGACCATTTTTGATAACGATGGTAAGCCTAAGAAAGCCTATGGTATAGGTCAAAATATTACGGCTCAAAAGCTGGCTCAGGATGAGTATGACAATATGCGGTCCCAGCTAACCCACAGTACTCCCAACCTGCTAAGCAGCTTTCAATTAAATCTTTCCAAGAATTTGTATATTAGTGGTATAAACTCCTATCCCGGCATTGTCGAAAAGTTGCAGAGAACTACCGCTGATGAGCATATAGCTGCCGGCTTGCAAATGATTACCAATGCCAAAATCAGGGAAAAAGCCCTTAAGACTTGTACCTGTGCCAATCTGTTGAAACGTTTTCAAAATGGCGAAAGGGAATTTAGCCTGGAGTATTCTATCGTTTCTCAGGAGGGCGGCTATAAGTGGGTAACGACCACTTTGCATATGCTCCAAAACCCTCAGACAAGGGACATAGAATGCATCACCTATACCACTGACAATACTAAACGTAAACGCAGTGAAGAGATTATTGCGCGTATGTCCAGTGCAACCAGTGATTTTATTGGCATTGTTGATACTGCCAATAACTCTTTTGAAATATTGGAAAAGTTTCATGACTTTAATAAAATTCCGATAGGAAAAGTAATCCCCTATGACGAAGCTAAAGAGATTTTCCTATCTTTGTATGTTGCTCCGGCAGAACGTGCTGATCTGCGGACAGCAATAGACTTAAAAGTATTGCGTAATAAACTACTTACAAAGAGTCGTAACATAATTTCCTATAATTTCTACGATCCTGAGCAAAAGGGCGCACTCCAAAAGAAACAATTTGTCTATAGCTGGCTGGATGATGAACAACGTGAACTTCTGATTATTCAGCAAGATATCACAGATGCCTACCATAAAGAGCAGGAACAAATCGCCAGCCTGGAAGCTGCTAAACGTGCCGCTGATGCGGCAAGCAAGACTAAATCAGCTTTCATTTCTCAGATGAGCCATGATATCAGGACCCCCATCAATGGCATCATTGGTATGTCCTATCTAGCCCGAGGAGAAGCTAATCCGCCTAAAACAATAGATTATTTAAACAAAATTGATATATCCTCCAAATTTCTACTAGGCCTTATTAATGATATTCTTGACATGACCAAAGCAGAAAGCGGCAAAATAGAGCTTCACCTGGAACCATATCCGGTTAGTGAGTTCAATAAATACTTAGATGCCGTTATTAAACCCTTGTGCCAAGAGAAGAACCAGCACTTCGTTGTAAAGCAAGAAGCCTTGGGCACGTTCGTGCCACTGGCCGATAAGTTGCGTACCAATCAAATTATCTTTAATCTGCTTTCCAATGCAGTAAAATTTACTCCCGAAGGCGGAACCATTACTTACAAGGTATACGGTGAGCTGCTATCGTCCAATAGAGTAGCCATCGAACATACCATATCTGATAATGGCATCGGTATGAGTAAGGAATTTCAAAAAGCTGTTTTTGAGCCCTTTACACAGGAAGGTCGCAATGATAGCTCCGAAAGGCGTGGCAGTGGCCTGGGGCTGGCTATCGTAAAAAAGTTGGTTGATATTATGGGCGGTAACATTACCGTACACAGCCAAATGGGCAAAGGTTCCACCTTTGTCGTCAAGCTGGAATTTGATACTGTATCTCCCAACTCTGTATCGCAAACTGAACAAGCTATCACCAATGATTTGCAAACTGACAGCAGCGTAGAAGGAAAACATATTTTAGTCTGCGAAGACCACCCTCTCAATCAGGAAATTGTCAAAGCCCTGCTGCTAAAAAGAGGCGCCTATGTGGAAATCGCTGAAGATGGCGCAAAGGGCCTGGAGTTGTTCAAAAATTCTCCTCTCCATTTTTATGATGCCATACTTATGGATATCAGAATGCCAATTTTAAATGGCTATGAAACAACGCTTGTTATCAGAACCTTGGAACGTGCTGATGCCAAGACGGTACCCATTATTGCCATGACGGCAGATGCCTTTGCCGAAGATATACGAAAATGTCTAAAATGCGGCATGGATGCACACATAAGCAAACCCCTTGATCCTCTAAAATTGTCCGCAATTATAGCCGGTGTAATTATCGAAAAGGCCAGAAAAGTCCAGTCCTAACCCACCTTACCACTTTTTAAACAGAACGAGACTTCGGTACAATACCGAAGTCTCGTTTTTTACGCTCATTTACCAGTTGGTACCGTCCCCGATTGGTAAATTTACCAATTGGGGACGGTACCAACTGGTAAATTTTTTTGTTTACTTTTTCAAGATATCAAGCAAGGAACATCACAATTTTAATTGATAGATTCTATAGGGTTCGTTAAGGTTCTTCCGGTAGTTAATCTGAGAAGTCGTAAAATATATATTTCCCTGTTTATCCTGCGCAAAACTATCTGCCCAGTGAATAGCCCTGTCGAGCTTTATACCGTGGCCTTTTTTCGTCTGCAAATCAAATACATAAATTCCCTCGTTGGCCAAATCGCCCATATACAGTTTACCCTCTGCCCACCAAAGGCCATCGGCAGGCACACTTTGCTTATTCACAATTTTTATGGCTTTTGCAGCTGTCTGCTGTTGCCCTGTAGCTGCACGTAGCTTGCTTGTGGGCACGGCGTACAGAGTATGTCCCGTGAGAGCAGCAAAATACAGTGTCTTGCCATCCGGCGAAAGCTCTAGGCCATCGCTGTGCGTTTGGTGCTTGTCAAAGCCTGTACTCACAAAATCTATACCAGGTAAATCAGCTTTGACTTGCTTAATTCCCTCTAAAGCTCTCCTGGCATAAGGCACCTGAGCGCGCAAATTAACTACAATAAGGCCGCCCTGAGTAGAATCAGTAAGATAAGCATAGCCTTGCTTGGTGTCTATCCTGACATCATTTAAATAAGATGTGGCCAAATCAACGCTGGCCGGAAAACCATACTGCCAGACAATGCGATTTTGTTTTAAGTCCACCTTGTATAGCTTGGCAGTCCCTGCTTCAGCCTTTTGTCCTCTCGGCTTGCCTGTGTCTAAAATCCATAGATAGTCGTCTTTGTCCGCATACACACTTTGGACACAGCTAAAAGAAGCTGCCCGTTCAGCATTGGGGTATGGTATTGCTTCGCCATTTTTTATTTCTGCCACCTTATAGGCAGGATAATTACTCCACGTAGGATAGCAGACAAACATTCTATTTTCTTGAGAAATAGCGATACCGGTCCATTGATAAGCAGACTCTGCCACAACCTTTACTTCTGCTGCTTCCACCTGGGAGGCCAGCAACATTAAGGCCAACAAACAAGTTACAATTTTCATTCCTAGCGACTCCTTTAGGCAAGGAAACTAACTAATCGTAATGGTTTCCAAGTCATTAGGTATATAAATCTTCTTACTAAAATATTTTTTTCCTTCGTCTGTGTACAAAGTTTTGCGCTCTGCCATATGGCTATCCTCGGTATGATATAAAACCAGGTTCCTGACATTTAATTTTTCGGCAAGTTCACAAGCATCCTTTGCTGTAGAATGATGCTTGCCATAGGGATCCCAGATATCTGCTTCCGAAGATAAGCAAAAGGCCTCATGCAACAGCCACTCACTGTCTTGAGCATATTTGTAGCAGTTTTTTTCGCAAGGCTCATCTCCGCAGCAGGTCAACTTTTTACCGGAGGGTAGCTGCAGCGTGAAACCAAATTGCTTGGCTTTGGTAGAATGAATATCAAAGAAGACAACTTCGTTGCCATTAATGATTCTTTTTTCTCCATCCTCCACCGTAATTAAATGTAATCTATCACCTATAAATCTTGTTTCTTTAGGTTTTAATAAACGGTCAGCTGCTTTTTTTAGTATGTCTATTACTTCGTCATGTGCATAAATATTTGCTTCCCCGCTATATTGCCCCTGGTTCATGTACTGGCAGATCATCCTAATCATCCAAATTATCCCCATTATATGGTCCAAGTGTTTATGAGTTACAAAAATTTCCCTCATATCCATCCAAGCAAAGCCGGCATGCTTCAATTGTCTGAGTACCGTATTGCCGCCACCGCCATCAACCATAAAATATTTATTTTCCTCCTGTAGCACAAAGCAGGTATTATAGCATTCGGTTACAAGTGCATTCCCTGTACCTAACATAGTAAGTTTCATAGCTGTGCCCCCTTTTCTTCAATTTCATTACATTATATCATATTGCAACCTATTCTCTACAGGCTTTTCTCTTCCTATACCCCTGCCGCCTGAGGTTTTTTACAAAAAATATTTTCCCTTTTCTTGCCAAACTGCAAGTTGTACGGACGGGTGGCTGGTGTTATAATTAAACTGTTAAGGTGATTAAACGAACCGGATTGCCATACTACTAAACCGCTTGTTTCTGCTTGGAGCGGAAATAGGCGTTTTTTTCTGTCAACCTTCCG
>Ga0268357_101667_pt1 | contig 13254 bp, 10 predicted proteins | sample BioMet10_FD_192466 | JGI IMG/M metagenome (GOLD analysis project Ga0268357, IMG submission 192466) | Sewage microbial communities from Oakland, California, United States - Biofuel 10 (Illumina Assembly) | ecosystem: Engineered > Wastewater > Sewage > Unclassified | place: USA: California... | reverse complement strand
CGATGGCACACCGGGTGTCATCCAGTTAGAGATTCAATATGGTATGCCTTGCCAAACATGAAAACTTTCATTGCCAAGGCTGAAAGGCAGCGGTGCCACACATGAAAGAAAGAGATTGACAGAAACAGGAGGGGCCACCTGCCTGGTCACCCTCGTGGAGCGCAGCACCCGCTTCCTGCTGATGAGCAGGCTCGACTCCCATGACGCGACGACCGTGGCCGACCGCCTGGCCGCGATGGTGTCCGGTCTGCCCGACGCCCTCTCGCGGACGCTCACCTGGGACCAGGGCGTCGAGATGGCGAGGGTGGCGGACTTCGAGGAGGCGACGGGGTTCAGGGTGTTCTTCTGCGACCCGCGCTCGCCCTGGCAGCGGGGCAGCAACGAGAACACCAACGGGCTCGTCCGCCAGTACTTCCCCAAGGGCACCCGCTTCGACGGGGTGGGCGACGACGAGGTGGCGGAGGTCCAGGACCTCCTCAACGGACGACCCAGGAAGACCCTGGGATGGAGGACGCCCGCGGAGGCATTGGGCGAGGTGCTATCAGCCGGTGCAATCCAATCTTGAATCCGCCGGGGCAAATTCATTGATCTTGTCCGCGAGATCGGCTATGATGGTCTAGACATCAACGACACAGCAGAGATCGGAGAAACGTGTCGTCTAAGAAGACCATCAAGGTGGCCGAACTCTTCGCGGGCGTCGGCGGCTTCAGGCTCGGCCTGGAGGGGTACCACGACCCGGGGCGCCCGGAGTTCGACCTCCCGGCTGCGGGCCAGTTCAAGACGGTATGGGCGAACCAGTGGGAGCCGCCCGGAACCGACGCGAGGCAGTTCGCGGCGAGGTGCTATGCAGAGCGGTTCCTCGACGGCACCCTCGTCAACGAGGACATCAACAGGGTGCTCGACGAGCTCGAGGCCGGAAAGCGCAAGATTCCAGACGTCGACATGGTCGTCGGCGGATTCCCATGCCAGGACTACTCGGTGGCCAAACCCCTCTCGATGGCGGGTGGCATCGAGGGCAAGAAGGGCGTCCTGTGGTGGGACATCTACCGCTTCCTCCGCCTCAAGAGGACACCCCGCTATGTCCTGCTGGAGAACGTCGACCGGCTGCTCAAGAGCCCCGTCTCCCAGCGCGGCCGCGACTTCGCGATCATCCTCTCGTGCCTCGCTTCCCTCGGCTACTCGGTCGAGTGGCGCGTGGTGAACAGCGCGGAGTACGGCTTTCCCCAGAGGAGGAAGCGCGTCTACATCTACGCCGAGCAAACGAAGCGCAGATGGAACCTCGAAAGGCGGCTGACGTCGGGCGTCATGGCCAAGGCGCTCCCCATCAAGAAGCCGGAGTCCGCCTCCAAGTTCGACGTCCCCGGAGACCCCTACGAGACCACAAGGAAATTCAATCTCGGGCACGGCACCTCGCCATTCATGGAGTGCGGCGCCATGCAGAGCTGCCACGTGGCGACGAGCCATGTCGTGGAGGACTACCACGGGGAGAAAAAGAACCTCGGCAGCGTGCTCGTCCCCGAAGACGAGGTGCCCGTCCAGTTCTACGTGCCGGACGAGCAGCTCCCGGCGTGGGGGTACCTCAAGGGCGCCAAGCGCGAGCCACGCGTCGACAAGAAGACCGGACACCCGTACTTCTACTCGGAGGGCTCGATGGCCTACCCCGACTCGCTGGACAACCCCTCGAGGACCATCCTCACGGGCGAGGGCGGGTCGGGAGCCTCCCGCTTCAAGCACATCATCGAGGTCGACGGCCGCCGCCGGAGGCTCGTGCCCGACGAGCTCGACCGCCTGCAGGGGTTCCCGGCCGGCTGGACCGACATGGGCATGACCGACGGCCAGAGGGCCTTCTGCATGGGCAACGCACTCGTGGTCGGGATACCGCACCTGATAGGCAGGGCCATCTCGGGGCCCGTGCGTTAGCAAATACTGGCTAGTCGGTCGCAATCGCCGCATCCGCATCAAGAGGTATGCCTTTGCCCTATGTCGGGTCGATGGACGGGGCGGCTTGCGGTGATTGAATACGTTTGCGATTTCGACGAGCTGTCCAGCGCCCCGCTCAAGGTGTGTTCCATCAAGCTTTTCTGAGCCACGACGTTACGGTATCTGTGCCACCTTCCCGTCCTGTTGCATGAGCGCATGACGTACGCGCCAGGACTCGCCGCGAAACTGTACGAGCCTCCCGTGGTGCACGATGCGGTCAAATGCTAAGTTCCACGTTATGCGAAGTTCGGAGTGTCGAGGCCACCTGGCCTACGGTTCCCCTGCTCGGAACTTCGCATAACGTTGAAGTGGCTGTCCTACTTGGACACGAAATCGCTTCTGCTAACGAAAGCCCTTGCCTGAACCTTGTTGCATCGTATCCCTTCCACGGTTATGCCGCTTTCGGGAAGCCATCTGCGTACCAGTCGGCCGGCACGTCATAGTCCAGTGACTGATGGATGCGCACGTTGTCGTGGTAGCTCACGAATTTGGAGATGATTGCCTCGAGTTCGCGGGGCGTCTCATACTCCGAGTTCCTCAGACACTCGCTCTTGAGGGCTCTGAACTAGCGTTCCATGAGCACGTTATCCCTCCACCTGGCCTTGCCGTCCATGCTCTGTCGTATGCCCTTACCCTCGAGGAGCTCGACGTAGTCGTCCGACCCGAAGGCCGAGCCCTGGTCGGTGCTAAGCCGATTTCGTCTTAGCGACGATCGCGGCGGCCACTACCGCTGGCCGGGCTGGGTCGAGATCTGCGAGCGGGAGGGGCTCACGAGGTCCATGTCGAGGAAGGGCTGCTGCCCGGACAACTCGGCGATGGAGGGATTCTTCGGCAGGACGAGGGTCGAGATGTTCTACGGCAGGGACTGGTCCGGGGTCTCAATCGACGCGTTCATGGACGTGGTGGATGGCTACATGCATTGGTACAACGAGGGCCGGATCAAGATGTCCCTCGGCTGCAGGAGCCCGCTCGACTACCGTCGTGCGATGGGTTTTGCCGCCTAGAGAATGTACGGAGAAACGTCAGCACCCCCAACCCGCACCTTAGAGGCTATCAAACACAAATGGGTCATATCTGTACGAGAAGGAGGCAAAGACGGCGGCGAGCCACCGGACGGTGGGGATACTGAAGGCCCTCTGGGAGGACCTGCTGCGGCGGAAGCGCCTGGTGCAGGAGGAATGCCCAGGTAATGACAGGGCGTACCTGCTCGGCTCCTCGCCAGACAGGCCGATGGACCCGACCGTCCTCTCTCGCAAGTGGATCATGCTCGCGCCGCAGAACGGGCTTACCGGCGTTTGGTTCCACGATTTGCGGCACACGTACATCACGCGCCTCGTCGGCGCGGGTGCGACGGTGAAGACCGTGCAGGCGCTCATGGGGCACAGCTCCGCGATGACGACCTTGGACGTCTACACAGCCGTGGACCCGAGGGACATGAGGGAGACGGTGGCACAGGTGGAGGAGCGTATCCCCTGCTGACGACTGGTACGTTTGCACACGGCGACGCATGCGTCTATCGTCGCATGGTGGTATAAATACATCAACACATTATTACACTCTTACACCATTGTGTAGGTCATGCCCGAAAGCCGTGAATATCTCACGCTGGGCTCTGGCTGGAGTGGACATGTGGATTGTACTGGCTAACACTAGGTTTTTCCAAAATGCCGCTTTTGCTATTGCGGGTGTACAGTACTTTCGTCCCAAGTGGAGATATCATGGTTACAACCGAAAGATTCGAGATCCATGTCTCGTCTTTCAAAACGTCTTCCATAAATCTCAGCACCGCTTTTTCGAAAACTTTTAAAGCGTCTTCTAAGGCGATATCACTGTGCCAGCTAGTGTAGATGATAGCAGACGGATTTGGCACGTTCGTGTTTGGATCGTCTCCCTTGAAAAGGTTGATTGCTGGTATCCATTTTCCTTCGCCACTTCTCTTTTTAGGAAAAAAGAATCGCATAGCGTCGTACGAGGAGATGTCGTTTGGCTTGAAATCTCTTACAGCCTTGGAAATACCCTCCTTTATGACTGCTACCATATCCTGATTGGGGTCGCCTCCGAGAAACGCGACACGCTGACTTGAGGTAAAGGAAATTCCGCCAAAGAGAAGCCAGGCAACAGCAACAGCTTGGAAGCGTATCCTTTCGACTTCTTCTTTGTCGAAAAAGTTGCTCTTATGGAACTTGTCGTTTCTCATCTGCTTCGTGAAATCACTGAGTACGCTGTCGAGAATGCCCATGAGCGAATTGCCACCACTGCATGATTTCGTTACGGCGCAATCGAATATGTCTCCGCACAGCTCTTGATGAGAGAAGAAAGCCGACATCGTCCCCAAAGTGACCTCATGGCCTCTCGATTCAAGAAAATCCTCAGTTAACGGGTATTTGAAGAAGACTTTCGGCTTTTTTTCGGATGGCTGCTCCGAAGTAAGAGTGCCGTTCACCATATATACCTTATTGCCCCAAGGGCCTGATTTATTGCCTCTGGGAGCCCTGAGCGTGATAGATGAGGTTCTCGTCTGGGCGAAATACCCAAGAATGGAAGAGCACAGCTGCTCGACGCATTTGATGTAACCGGAAACCGTCCCGGTTCGCTCCAAATTCTCCAAGCGGCCATCGGCTCGCCGTCGCCATTCCGAAGATAGGAAGCTTGCCGCGAAATCGCTTTGTCCAAACAGGCAATCCGACCATCCTTCTCCGATGACTTTTTCTCTTAGCTTAACGACAAGCTTCTCGGCGGCTCCGTATCCTCGGATAATCCCCTCAACTCTAAACTGATACTCTTCCGCGAACGATCGCCTCAGATCTTCTCGAAACAACGAGAGCACGTTTTCGGTGGGAAGAGCTGTTACTTGAATTCCCGATGCGAATGACGCCATCATCCTAAACCTAGATAGATAGCGCACAAAAGTGTCCGTTTCGTCAACCCCGAAGAGCCGCTTGAACAGACAGAGTGCGTCCATATGCAACGAAGAATCCCCCGGGAAAGTTCGAGAAACATGATTCTCGTACCAAGAATCCCAAGCTTCGTCGTCGGTGAGGCTGGCTACAACAACGTTCTCGAGAGGAATCCCCTCTTCAGAAAGCACCGCCTCGATTTCGGTTCCGTTCTTTTCGCCGATGATCTGTGCAGATGGATGGTTCGCAAAACAAATGGCAATATCCCTGGCATTCTTTCGCACGACAAGCAAAGTGCTGTTAATCCTGTCCGTGCCAGGAATTGCAATTGCTCTATTCGGGATACCGTAACGATTACACAATTCCGAAATTAGACTAGGGAATTCGGCTTCGAATTCTTCCATCAGTTTGTCTTGGATGAACTTCAGAGCGTAGAAATCATCGCCGGCAAACGAGAAGAGCCGTGACTGCTCTAATCCCGCGTTTGCGAAAAACTTGAACACCTCAATCTTATCGAGGATCGGTCCGCCCCAAGAAGAGTAAATCTCATCTGTATCCATTATTCTCCTTATAAGTAAGCTGGGTTGATGGCTGCCGTTGCCGCAGAAAGCATGTCTGAATATTCCGTCAAAGCGATTCGGTAGTCGGATTGGAGCATCGGAAGATCTACGTCGAACAGCCCGGGGAACGAGCGCACCCAACGTTCACCTTTCGGTTCGGCGATTTCGACTGCGCCTCTCATCCCGAACAGCCACCGGAAGAGTGTCGACGACAGCAGGACCTTCACGCAGACGTAGCCGATGACGTTATCCCTGTCTCGCTCGTCGACATGGCAGAATTCGATGTCATGACCAAAGCGCTCGTAGACGTACTTTGCATGACTGCCCGAAACCTTGAGAAAAAGGGTTCTGACCTCTCCAGCGCCGTACATGTCGATTCTATGCCTCGTGTCCGCGACCACGCGAACTCTCAGCTGATTGACCGCTTCCTGATCCGATATGGGCTTCCCGGTGGCAAGCATGCCGACGACGTCATCTATGCGGTGGAAGTAGGGGGAAGCGGAGCCTTGCTTGTCCAGGTGGCAGGTCTCGAGGTAGTAGCGCCCGTAGCTGAACACGATGGCCACAGGGTCCTCCTCGTACAGGATCGATTCCTGAACGAACCCGTTCATCAAATGGTTTTGCCTCTTGAAGGAAACCCTTTCGTTCCTCTTGATTGCATGCGAAGCGACACGGAGCGCATCGAGGACAAAGGCTGATCCCTTTCCGGCCTTTTCATCGACGAAAACCGTCTCGATGCTCTCGTCAATCTTGGAGTCCGAGGCGAACCTGAGTACCTTGGCGCACAGATCATCTTTCTGGTCCTTACTGATGAAGGCGCTCGTCCTCAGCACGTCAGAGACGAGGACTGCCTCCTCGGACGACAACGGCTTCTTTATTGCCCTGAAACCGATGTTCTCTCCGTGCTCTGGGACCGCTATCTCAAGACCCATCGGCCTGCTCTCCCGAATTTGATGCAGGTCTTTGAGAACTGCGTTCTCGGATGTTGCCTTGCCCGAGCAGACACATATAACTCGCGCTATCTCTGAGGCAGATATGCCCTCGTTCTCGTTGGTGAATCCGAGGAGAATGTCGAGCACCGACAGGATGCGGCTCCTTGAAGAGCCGGCGGCGGCGAAACCCAAGCGCTTCAGCTCAGCAATCTCATTCTCGGCGAACGTCCTAGACAAGGCTCCTCCTCAATAAACGCAGTATTACCTATGGAATTGTAGGTAATCGACCTATGCCGAAGAAAACTCAATCCTGATAACGGTCGATAATTTAAGCAGAAAGTAAGTGACGACGATAGGAGAAACCCGATATGGAGACGACCAACCAACCGATGGGGGACCTCGAAGACCTCATGAATGCCTATGAGGTAACCAGGCAGATTGCCAGCGACATCACCAGCGCCATGGATGGCACCCTAGAGCTCAGCGACAACCAGGTACAGGGGTTCTCTTCCGCCTGGAAAATCGCCGCCTGCGGCGTCGCCGTGGCGGTGGTAGCAATCATAATCGGCTCGAAGTACAGACTGTCCTTTGCCAAAGGAGATTTCAGGCTCGATTTGTGCCCCGCATGAGGAAAAGAAACCAGGACTCTTTCGGGACTGCCGATGTTGCGAGATGTCACCCTACTCTCACATTCCGCGCGGGAAGACACCTGCTGTTCTACAAAAACGGGAATCAATGCAGTCTAGACAAGAACGGGTTGAACGACCGGGTACCAACCGGCACTGAAGGGCCGTCCTAAAAGCCATGGCTCCTGTAAAGGTGACGAAGGACGCGTATGCGCGCACTGATTCACCAGTGGGTTTTGCATCCCCTCGTCACCCTTTTCGGGATGACGAGCTTCTACTTTATTCTAAGTGCAAACATGCTCCAACCGTATTCCCTCAGAAAGACGCGACCACCCCCTCGGAAGAGCCGGTCGGTGTTGCTCTATGCAAGCAGACTATTCGCCCCCACATAGTCCAAGAACGACCCGATGATGCATTCGTTGTATAGGGGAGGTGCGGCGCATTCGCGGACACGAACACGTTATCGAACTCCGTATCGGGCCGTTCGGCCAGGATGTACTCCGCCAACGCCTCGGCGACCGCAGAGAGCAGGGGCACGGTGAGCGGGTTTCTCGTCTTTTGCTGCAGGACGGTCAGGGTCGACGTGCGCCAGTCGATATCCTGCGTCTTCAGGCTGGCGATATCGTAGGCGCGCATGCCCGTCGAAAGAGCGAGCAGGGTGATGGTGGCGTCCCGTGCGGGCACGAGTCTGTCGCAGCAGGCATCCGTCAGAGCCTCCTCGTCCGCGTCGTCCAGGATGCGCACGATGCCGTGCCGCCTTTTGAGGCTCGTTATCCTGGGCGCGTCGGAGAGGTCCTTTCGGCCGAGGAACCTGGGAAAGGGCCGGAGGTTGGTCGCCAGGTGTCGCCCGTCGGTCCCCGCCCAACGGCCCAGGATGTCGGCGATGAACCCGAGTATGCTGGCCGCGTCCGCGCCCTCGATACTTCGTGCGCCGCGGCGCTCGAGGTAGACGGAGTATATTTTCCCTGGCCAGCCGCCAGTAGTGGTCGCGGGTCCTTTGCGCGAGGCCGCGCAGGTGGTTGTCGCGGCCGTGACTCTCCAGGGTATCGAGCAGATCAGGGGACCCCGGCATCGACTGCGCGGGTTTGCAGCTCCGGAAGGACGGGTCGACGCGGCCGCTTGCGGCATACGTCTCAGCCATGTCCGCTATCCGCCGCCTGGAAACGATTACGTTCTCGCAGTACGGACCGCCGTCCGGCCTCGAGGCGTTCGCCCACCGCTCGCCCGACTCCCTCGTATAGGAGCCGTCCGCAGACGCTTCCTCCAGGTATCAGAAGTGCTTTCTGTACACGCGGATTGCCGAGTCCACGTGGCCTGCGGTTCTCAATGCCTCGACGGCCGACTCACATATCGAGCTGATTCTGATGTCCATGTCATCACCTCTCCCTTTCCCGTCGAATGGATACGGGGGAGGATATGACAAACGCCAAGCCGATTCCTGGCTAGCGAGCGATGCGCGGACGAGCTGCTGATTCGGTGAGAATCTCGGCTTAGCTCAGACCAGGGCTCGGCCTTCGGGTCGGACGACTACGTCAGTCTGCTCGAGGGCAGGGGCATACGCCAGAGCATAGATGGCAAGGGTCGGTGGAGGGACAGCGTGCTTATGGAACGGCGCTGCGGTGGGAAGCCTGGACCGTTTTTTCTATGCTGCCAGTCCCAAGTTCTGACTTTTACTTGACCGCTTACAAGCGACAGCTGATTAGAAAAGAAGGAGGTATCATTTGTAGCCAGAAATGCATCTTTATATACCCTCACTATAAAACAACAATACCAAACTATATTAGTGGCTTGTTCGGAGATTGGAAGGAATCGCTATGAGAATCGCATCCGTGCAGGTTTCTGGATATCGGAAGATTGAAAATGCCACGATAACCTTCGGCAACGATATCACCGTGCTAGCAGGAGCGAATAACAGCGGAAAGACATCAGTTGTCGAGCTTTTTTCGTCTTTGTTTGACAAAGGTGGGCTTGCGACAAGCGACGTATCAATCACTGCATTCAAGAAATGGTACGACCACGCGTGGCCGCGTATTCTCGATATCCTTCAGCAAGATACCGATGCCATCGTCTTTGCTGAAGATGTAAGAACACTACTCGAAGAAGAGGGCATGCAGTTCGCGGGTATCGAGATCAGGCTGCACGTTACCTATGATCCAAAAGGCGATGACATCAGACGATTTGCTGACTATCTAATGGATCTCGATGAGGATAATACCAGCTTCTACTTTCTCATTCGATATCGTGTGGATCTTAGCCATCTTGTGGGCAGAGACAAACCTATCGTCAAAGACTTTCCGAAGCTGAGACGGAGCGTAGAGAAGCTTGCCACATTTGAAGATGCTCCAGCCACAAGTGCTGATGATGAGGCTAATTGCGAAGAAGGCGGGCGTGGTCATGTGGAACGTCTGCTGCGAGATATGTTTGGTGCCTACTACCTTGATGCTTTCAAGACAACCGCATACTTTGCTGACTGTATGTATGAAGTTGTCACGTCAATGGAGATGAACAGCTTCAAGAGCCTATTTAACTTCAAGCGAATTAGTGCCGTACGACGTCTTGATGACGAAGCCACAGACAAAGGAGGCGAGCTGAGTCGAAGTGCAATCGAGATTGCTCGAAGCGATGAAAATTGGAATGCCATGGTGCTTGATTTGCCCGATCAGGTTTCCGAGCCGTTTGAACGCGCTGAGATTATGGATCATGTACGAGCGCAGTCGATTGACACACTCCAAAACGCAATGAGCGAGGTCTCTACAGCTAACGGTGGGCATGCGGGCACACTCGTACTCGACATGGCCGTCACTGACGAGTCCGTCCTACGGCTGATTGAGAACGTTACACATGTGAAGTATGCCATCAATGACTATTGTCTCGGCGAGTCATCGCAGGGATTGGGCTTCAACAACCTCATGTACATCCTGCTCGAGCTGGAGAAGTTCAAGAAGTCCGTTGATCCACTCGTGGTCAATTTTTTCGTGATCGAAGAGCCAGAGTCTCACATGCATCCACAGATGCAAGCGATCTTCACGAAGTGTCTTTTCAGATGCTACAAGGAGACGACCAATCTAACCGGTATGGTAACCACACACTCGCATGAAGTCGTGCGCGATACAACGATGACGCAGCTGAGGGTGCTCCGGGAGAAAGATGAGTTCACAAGCGAGCTTTATGACTTCCAGGAGTTCATCGAGCAACGCCCTGATGAAGAACGGAAACGGTTCTACTCGTTGCTCTATGGCATCAACTTTTCTGACATCATATTTTCTGATCGGGTCATCCTGTATGAAGGGGACACTGAGCGGATGCTCATCAAGAGCGCACTAGGCGACGAAGCCTACAAGACGCTCCATAATAGTTACGTCTCATATGTGCAGGTAGGAGGGGCGTATGCGTGCTACTATCTCGAACTTGTACGTTTTCTCAAGATAAAGACTCTTGTGATTACTGACATCGACTACGAATCGGGTCTTAGGGACCCAGAAGGCATTAAGGAGTCCGAAACAACGAACGCTACGCTCAATACTGTTTACCCAGTAAAGAAAAGTGGAGATAAACCTGCTGTTAAAGATCTGTATGCATGGGGTCGGGCTGACATTCCTAAGATTCAAGACGGACTTGTCGCCATTGCTTTCCAAGGAGAGAAAGACGGCTGTACGCGAACGCTTGAGGAGGCTATGCTCGCAAGATACTGCAAGATGCGCATTAGTGGCACCAAGACGAGGGACGAATGGGAGACTTTGAGGGATTCGTCTAGTGAGAAATATAAACTAAAGTTCTCCATCCCAAGGAAAATTGATGGGAAAGATGTGGCAGGTGATACTCCGATCAATCTGAGGGACATTGAGAATGCGACATCGAACAACAAGACCGACTTTATGTATTCCGTCATCCTAAATGAGCTAGTTCCAAATATGCTGCCCTACTATATTGAGAGAGGACTAAAATGGCTGGCGAGCTGAGCAACTGTCACCTGATAAACGCTCCTGCCGGCAGTGGGAAGACGACGGCCATCGTCCAGAAAGTTCGCGACATTGTTGTCTCCCAACCTCAGGATAACGTGCTCTGCATTACGTTTACGAACCGTGCAGCGGATGAGCTAGCGGCCAAACTTCCCAAGGGAAATGTCCTTGCAGGCACCATTCACTCGTTTCTGAGTCAGTTCATGGACAGATACTTCCGTCTACCCGCAATTGTCGATTTGTGGTTCGAGCTATATAGAGAAAAGATCGAGCAGCGCATTCGCAATGAGGATGCCGACGAGAGGGTCGAGGAGAGAAATGCCCATTATCGCGAAGAGCATGGTGCCCTCGATATGGAGACAGTGCGGGCAGCCATCGAACGCATCTACTACGACGAGACTCAACACGACTTCCTTTACTATGGAGGGCTCTCGCACGACTCGCTCCTAACGTTCACTGAGCAGGCCTTCGAGCGCTTTCCGGCCATCTCTGATGCACTTGGAGCAAAGTACCAGCACATTTTCATAGACGAATACCAGGACACGTCCGCGTCGGTACTGCGATTGTTCAATATGTGCGTGGCCGGAAGTGGCTCCCAGCTCTACCTCTATGGGGATCGCATGCAGCAGATCTACCAGTCCTACGACGGATCGTTCGAGAAGGAGCTTGCTCTCTTCGACAGAAGCGAGCCACTGTGTGTGAACTACCGCTCGCAGCCAGCGATCGTGAGCTTGCTGAACAACATCTACAACGACGAAGATGCCAGACAGGAAAGCTCGCCGGAGATGCGCGAGGCGTACTCTGCCAATAAGCCTCGTCTGATTATCACCGATGACGTAGATGAAGCTATTCAAAGCGTCCAAACGGAATACGACAATCCACTCGTACTGCGGCTTTTCAATCGGGAGCGCTTTGAAGCGATAGATGCGCTCGGTCTATACGAGGCTTTCAGCGGAATGGAGCGCTATAGGTACGGGCAGAAGTACAACCCCGTAGATGTGCTCACGACCACTGCAAGGGACAACCCTGACCCCATGATGAAGCTTTTCTACCATATCGCAGGTATGTGCAACCTGTTTGGCGGAGGACAATACGGGTCTATCATCTATACGCTCAGGACGAACGATGACGTCTTTGACCGCACAAGTTGGCGTGTCAAGCGCCATGAGGATAAGGTCGCTCTGCGACAGAGGCTCGAGCGTGTCTTTGCTGTGCTCAAAAGCGAGACAGGGACAGTAGGCGACCTTTTTGAGGCTACTCGCGCCAATATGTTTCTACGCGATGAGTTTGTAGAGGGAATAGAAAGCGAAAGGCAGGAATATGAGCCTCTTCTTGCTGTCAACACCGATCAGCTGATCCATGCATATGACTATCTGAATAGCCAACCCGTCTCAACCCAGCACGGCGTGAAGGGGGAGAGCCATGAGAGCGTGATTTTCGTTGCAGAGAACAGCACCCACAACCCGCATGTAAATATGTCTGGTCTTTTCGAGATGTGTACCAAAATAGACATTGCACTCAACAACTTTCAGCATTTTTACTACGACTACTCGGCTTCCGTGCGCGCCTTGGAACGTACCCTCGGAATTACAGTATCCAAGATGAGTGCGGCCGACTATGCCGTACGTTCTGAGGTTATTGACAGAACTGTTGCTGAGAATCAGAAAGCGTTTGAAAGCAACGAGTATTATCATTTCTTTTTCGACCAAGCGCTCAGAACCTATGGTGGTAAGAAAAACACGAACAATGCGAAGAAAGTCCTAAAACCGAGCACCGTGAGCTCAGTCTTCATGGCATACAAGCTCCTCTATGTTGGTTGCTCGCGGGCGAGGAACAGTCTCACGGTCATCGTTAGGAAGAGCATGCTCAGAAACATGGATGCTCAAAAGGCCAAGTTTGAGGAGCTAGGCTTTGAAGTGACTGGCTGAAGCTTGAAGTCCAACACCATTAGGTATGCATAGGCCGTCTAGGTGTTGCGCGCCAAGACGTTGTTTACACGTGACATGGGCGGAAGACCCCCGCAGGTGCTGTGCGGCCTGCCCCAATCGTGGTGGTCGACGAAGGAGGAGAGGGCCTGGCGTAGGTCCACTCCTTCGCCAGCGTCTGGTCCGTGCGCTCCCCCTTGCCGTTCTGCCATAGGCTGTAGGGCCTGGTGAAGACGTGTGAAGTGGTTATGTGTTCCGTCAAGCCTTTCTGAGCCATCAACGTCATCTTTTTCTGAGCCACGGCGTCACGGCATCTGCGCCGCCTTCTTATCCTGTTGCATGAGCGCATGTCGCATGCGCCAGGACTCGCCGTGG
>Ga0268357_101659_pt1 | contig 13316 bp, 9 predicted proteins | sample BioMet10_FD_192466 | JGI IMG/M metagenome (GOLD analysis project Ga0268357, IMG submission 192466) | Sewage microbial communities from Oakland, California, United States - Biofuel 10 (Illumina Assembly) | ecosystem: Engineered > Wastewater > Sewage > Unclassified | place: USA: California... | reverse complement strand
CGGTCATAGCGAGTATACCGCTGCCACAACCTACATCAAAAACCTTCATGCCCGGCTTAACTATTTCCTCTAGAATTTGCATGCACATATTAGTAGTGTGGTGAGTACCTGTGCCAAAAGCCATGCCCGGGTCTAAATGCAGTACCTTGTCACCGGCTTTAGGTGCGTACTCTTCCCAGGTTGGTTTAATCACCAGGGACTTACCAACTCTGGTTACATGGAAATATTGCTTCCATTCGTTAGCCCAGTCTTTTTCGGAAATCTTTCTAAACAAGGTAGGTCCAAAACGGAATTTACCAATCCTGTTTTCGATAACACCCAGTTCTTTTTCAATATTGTCTATACGCTCCTTGAGCTCACCATCCTCCGGATAGTAAGCAGAAACAGTGACTACCTCAGTATTAGTTTGCTCAGGTATGTCAGTAAGCTGCCAGGTACCGGAATTGCGCAAAGTATTAATAAGCACAGGATCTTCAATAACCACGCCATTGCGGGCGCCCTGCACTCTCAGCATTTCTGCTACTGCTTCTACTGCCTCATGAGTTACTTTAATGCTAACCTCTAACCAATTATCCAATTTTATGTCTCCTTAAATCAATATTCTTTATTATAACATACCACGCTAAGTGACACATAATAAAATAACCATAGAGTAAATATAAACATACTTAATGCGATTGTCAGTTTTCTCAACTTCTGCTACACTCAAAAATAAAAAGAGAGGAGAACAAATTATGGCACTTTTACCTGACCAAATACTTACAGAACGCTTAGTACTCAAAAAGTCCTCTATGTCCTATCTGGATACCTGGCTCCAGGCCATTGATGATTCCCGTCCTGAACTTCTCCCTTGGATGGCTTGGGCTGCCGAGGCAGTTTCTAAAGCAGAACGTATTGCCAAGCTCCAAGAATACATTACCAGTTTTGAGCAGGATAAAAGCTTCTATCACTATTTTATTTTTGAACTGCAAAGTTCCAAATTTGTAGGCTGTATTAATCTAAAAAGACAAAATACCGATGCCTGCTGGTCAATTGGCTACTGGCTCACTACTGCCATGACCGGTCGCGGCTATGTAACAGAGGCTGCTCTGGCCTTGGAAAAAGCCGGTGAAGAAAAGTTGGGTATTACCAGTATAAGAATAAAAATAAAAGCTCAAAACATAAAAAGTCGCCGCGTAGCCGAGCGGCTAGGCTTTAAACTAACCAAAGACACTGAAGAAGAATTCATTTTCTACGAAAAGAAATGACAAACTAGCACAAGCTTAAAAAAAAGAACCATAAAGTGAAAATAAACATACTTAATGTGATTGTCAGTTTCAGAAGCGGCGCATTTCAATAACCTAAGCGGCAATCTATATCAGAACACAAAGACAGCCGCTAAGGTGGCTTATTTCAATAACCTAAGCCAACCCCCATATAAGAAACACAAAGAACGCTCAGAAGCGGCGCAGTCCAATAACCTAAGCGGCAACCCATATCAGAACACAAAGACAGCCGCTAAGGTGGCTTATTTCAATAACCTAAGCCAACCCCCATATAAGAAACACAAAGAACGCTCAGAAGCGGCGCATTTCAATAACCTAAGCGGCAATCTATATCAGAACACAAAGACAGCCGCTAAGGTGGCAGAGGCTAGGCGTAACGAAAACAGCATGTCTGGATAGGACTTTCCCGGTCCATCCAGACATGCTGTTTGAAGTTACAACAACGCATATGCCGCCTTAGCGACTGTCTTATTTGAATAAATCTTTTACTTTGTTAAAAAATCCCTTTTCCTCCGGATTAATATTGTCGCCCCCCACTTCGCCAAACTTCTTTAAAGCTTCTCTTTGTACAGCGTTTAGCTTGGTAGGAACAACAACCTTAATCGTAACTAGTTGATCGCCCTTAGCACCACTTCTCAGGCTGACAATGCCCTTTTCTTTGAGACGGAGGACCTTATTAGGCTGAGTGCCTTCAGGCACCTTCATGATTACCTGTCCATACAGGGTGGGAACTTTTATTTCTGCACCAAGAGTTGCCTGGACAATGCTAATGGGTACTTCACACATAACAGTAGTGCCTTCTCTGGTGTAGAACTTATGGGGTTTCACATAGAGATACACATACATATCTCCCGGTCTGCCGCCACGTTTACCTGCACCGCCTTCGCCGGCTACTCTCAGGCGTGAACCATTATCTACACCGGCAGGAATCTTCACGGTAAGGATGTGCTTATTCTTCTTGCGTCCTGTACCCTTACAATCCTTGCAGGGTTGATTAATGATTTTGCCTGTGCCATGACATTTGGAGCAAGGACGGACGTTAACCATCTGGCCAAACATACTGTTTTGAGTAACACGTACTTCGCCTGTACCATGACAGTCAGGACAAGTATCAACCTTGCTGCCTGGCTCAGCACCTGAACCATGGCAATGTTCGCATTCATCCTCACGGGTTACGGAAACTTTCTTTTCTACGCCAAAAGCAGCTTCTTCAAAGGTGATTTCCATATCCAGTCGCAGGTCGCTGCCTTGTTCAGGTCCGTTGCTATTTCTGGAACGGCCCCGGCCACCGAAGAACATATTGAAGATATCTTCCATGCCTTCGCCACCGAAACTGCCACTGAAACCACCACCGTTAAATCCACCGCCAAAGGGGTTTCCGCCAAAACCGCCACCGAAAGGATTACCACCCGCTCCGCCGCCATTTTGGAAAGCAGCATGGCCATATTGGTCGTAGGCGGCGCGCTTTTGCTCGTCGCTAAGCACACTATAAGCCTCACTGCATTCCTTAAACTTATCGGCAGCATCAGGATTATCCTTGTTTACATCCGGGTGATACTTACGTGCCAATTTACGATATGCTTTTTTAATTTCCTCGGCGGAAGCAGTTTTTGCTACTCCCAGCACCTCATAATAATCTTTCTTATCAGCCATCAGTATCTCCCTCTAACTACATTTATTTCTTTTCATCGTCAACAACTTCAGCATCAACTACATTGTCGTCAGCTTTCTTTTCCTGGCTGGCACCTTGTGCACCTGCACCTTGGTTAGCGCCGGCAGCACCTTGTTGTGCGCCTTGATTTTGTTTATAAAGTTCAGCAGACAATTCATACAAAGGTTTTTGCAAAGCTTCGGTATCAGCTTTAATCTTGTCAGTATTGTCTTTGCCCTTTAAGGTTTCCTTCAAGTTGCTAATAGCATCTTGAACCTTCTTAATCAGGTCATCATGGCCCTTGCCGGACATATCCTTCACAGTCTTTTCAGCTTGGTAAACCATGGTATCTGCCTGGTTACGAACTTCAACTTCTTCTTTATGTTTCTTGTCGGCAGCAGCGTTAGCTTCTGCTTCCTTAACCATTCTTTCTACTTCATCCTTCTTTAAGCTGCCGGAAGAAGTAATGGTAATCTTCTGCTCTTTACCGGTGCCCAAATCCTTAGCGCTTACGTTAACGATACCGTTGGCATCAATATCGAAAGCAACTTCAATTTGAGGAACTCCACGTGGAGCCAGAGGAATGCCACCTAATTCAAAGCGGCCCAAAGTCTTGTTATCTGCAGCCATCTCACGTTCGCCTTGCAGTACATGAATATCTACGGAAGGTTGGTTATCAGCAGCAGTGGAGAATACCTGCTTACGAGAGGTAGGAATAGTGGTGTTACGATCAATGATTCTGGTGAATACGCCACCCATGGTTTCAATACCCAGGGACAACGGAGTAACATCCAGCAGCAGAACGTCTTTAACATCACCGGCTAAAACACCGGCTTGAATAGCTGCACCAACAGCTACGCATTCATCAGGGTTTACGCCATGAGCAGGATCCTTGCCCAAGACCTTTTTAATAGCATCTTGAACAGCAGGAATTCTGGAAGAACCACCGACTAACAGAATCTTCTCAATATCCTTAACTTCCAGCTTAGCATCAGCTAAAGCTTTGTGAGTGCAGGTAATGGTTTTTTCTACCAAGTCAGCAGTCATTTCATCAAATTTAGCTCTGGTTAAGTCCATATCCAAGTGTTGAGGGCCATTAGCGCCTGCGGTAATGAAGGGCAGGTTGATGTTGGTGGTCAACATGTTGGACAATTCAATCTTAGCTTTTTCTGCAGCTTCACGAATACGTTGCATAGCCATTCTATCACCGGTCAAATCAATACCGGTAGATTTCTTAAATTCATCAGTCATCCAGTTCATAACGCGTTCATCAAAGTCATCGCCGCCTAGGTGAGTATCACCATTGGTGGATTTAACTTCAAATACGCCATCGCCCATTTCCAAAATGGACACATCGAAAGTACCACCGCCCAGGTCATAAACCAGGACAGTATGATCACCGCTCTTATCAGCACCATAAGCTAATGCAGCAGCGGTAGGCTCGTTGATAATACGCATAACCTCAAGGCCTGCAATCTTGCCGGCATCCTTGGTAGCCTGACGTTGGCTATCGTTGAAGTAAGCAGGAACGGTAATAACAGCTTGAGTTACCTTCTCGCCTAAATATCTTTCAGCATCGCCTTTCATCTTCTCCAGGATCATAGCAGAGATTTGCTCAGGAGTATAATCCTTGCCATCAATGTTTACCTTGTATTGGGTACCCATTTTACGTTTAATGGAGCTAATGGTTCTTTCAGGATTGGAAACAGCCTGACGTTTTGCCAACTGGCCAACCAATCTCTCACCATTCTTAGTGAAACCAACAACAGACGGAGTTAAACGACCGCCTTCTTGTGTGGAGATAACAGTAGGTTCTCCACCTTCCATAACAGCTACTACAGAGTTTGTCGTACCTAAATCAATACCAATTATCTTAGACATAATATATTCCTCCCTAGAAATAAATTGTTGTTTTAATATTTTATATAACAGCCTTACATTAAAGGGCCATTAATCAATTACGTACTACCCGTACTTTACTGTGGCGGATAATATTATCACCAATCTTGTAACCTTTTTCCAAGACCATGTCCACTGTATCATCTTCCATATCAGGGTTAGCTCCCTGCATGACGGCTTCGTGGAATTCAGGATTAAATTGCTCACCCTGAGCCTTGATTTCTTCTATCTTTAAAGAAGCCAAAGCCTGTTCAAATTGCTTATGAATCTTATCCAAGCCTACTTTAATGGCTTCGCCATCCGTAGTAGTTGTCAAGCTTTGCTCAGCTCTTTCAAAATTATCCAGCACCTTTAAGAATTCCTTGGTAACACTGGCTGTAACATACTTAGTAAGCTTAGCTTGTTCTTCATTATTACGTCTGCGGAAATTATCAAAGTCTGCTTGCAATCTGAGCAGCCTATTTTGCAGCTCCTCAATTTTTTGATCCTTAGCCCTAAGTTCAGCTTCAACCTTGGCAGCTTCTTCAGCAATTCTAGCTTTTTCTACCTCAGCGGCTTCCTCAGCTTGCACTGTCTCTTCCGCTGCTGTAGCCTCATTGCTTCCCGGTGCCTCGGCAGCTTGGGGAACTTCCTGCTCAGCTGCAACGTTTTCCACGTCTTCAGCTTTTACAGTATCTTGCTCTGTTATTTTTTCGGCTTGAGCTTCAGAATTCACTTTATTAAAAGGATTGTGATTATGAAAATGATTGTGTTTAGACAAGTCGCTACCTCCTTATTTAATACCTTCCTTGAAAATCACCTGCAAGTATTTATGCAGATAATCCATTACAGAAACAACCTTCTTATATTCCATACGGGTTGGTCCAAGTACTGCCAAGGTTCCCACTACCTGGCCATTTAACCGGTAGGTAGCTTGTACCATACTGCAATCCTGGATACTGGTAAATTTGTTTTCACTACCAATAGTAATACGCAAACCGGAATCAACTCCGGCATTGAGCATATCCTTTAAGACCTTTTCTTCTTCCAAAACTCCCAACAGTTCCTTAATTCTTTCTGCATCCTGGAATTCCGGTTGATTAAAGATTTGCTTAGTACCACCCATGAACATCTTTTCTCTATTCTGGCCAACCTGCATTTGCTTAATAGCTTGTAATAAGGAAGTAAACAAAAGCTTATCATTGGCAAGATTATCATGAAGCTCATCTATCTGCTCTGCAGAAACATCTACCAGCTTAGTACCATGAAGCAAGTTAGTAACTCTTTGAGCTAAGTAATCCAGCTCTTCCTGCTTCATACCCAAGGGAATATCAATAACTGCATTATCAATCTGGCCATCTTCAGTAATGACACACAAAATAGCTTTGTGCTCATTAAGAGGCAGAAACCTCATATAAGAGAAGCTGGTGCTGCTATCACCCTTAGCCAAGACCATGGAAACATTCTTGCTCATGCGAGAGAGGATTTTGGCCGTAGACTTGAAAATATCATCAATACTATGCACCCGTTCCCTATACCAGCTATCAATCAGGGCCATATCATTGGGAGATAAGGCACCGGGTTTTACCATGGAATCCACGTAGTAACGATAAGCTTGAGCGGAAGGAACACGGCCTGAAGATGTATGAGGCTGTTCCAAAAAGCCTAATAATTCCAAATCAGACATTTCATTACGAATCGTGGCAGGACTAATGCCCAGATTATATTTACGGGCGATGGTTCTGGATCCTACAGGCTCAGCCGTAGCAATATAATCTTCAATGATAATCTGAAGAATTTTCTTTTTTCTATCATCCAGCATTGCCATCTACCCCTTTCTTCTATCTTTTCTTGTTAGCACTCTCAAGAGTGGAGTGCTAACATCTGAATATAAAGATACACCTCTTTCCACCAAATGTCAATGATATTTTAGGATTTTACAAAAATTTTTCAAATACCAAATTGCCCAGGGCCATGCCCCGCTCCGTTAGCCGGACAGTACGTTCCTGTTCTACCGTTAAGAGGCCTTGGCTTTGGGTTTCCTCTAAAATTTTGCCGTATTTGGTGAAAAAGTCAATATCATATCTTTGGTTAAGTTCTTCTATATTAATACCTTGAGTTAAGCGGAGCCCCATGAAAATACATTCGCTGAGCTGGGTTGCCGGGGAAAGGACTTCCTGAAGCGGCTGCTGTTTCTGTACATACTCTGCCAAAGTTCTTACGTTAGTAAGTCTTTGCCGGCCATCAAAGCCTGTAGCTCCCAGGCCAAAGCCCAAGTACGGATAATAATGCCAATATACCAAATTGTGTTTGGACTCTTGGCCGGGCTGTGCATAATTAGAGATTTCATAGCGTTGCAGGCCCTGCTCAGGCAAGTAAGCGTTCACAAGATCGTACATATCTCCTGCTTGGTCTTCCGTAGGCAGCTTAATTTCTCCCTTTGCCAGCTGTTTGGACAGTGGAGTGCCGTCTTCCACAGTAAGGCCATACACAGAAATATGGGTAAGGCCTGCTTGAACCAAGCCTGCCAAGGAATTGGCAATAGTTGCTTTCGTCTGGGTAGGATAGCCATAAATCAAATCACCGCTAATGCGCTTAAAGCCAGCCTGCTTAGCTGCTTGAATAGCCTCCAGGGCTTGTTCTTTAGTGTGGATTCTGCCCATCAGCTTTAGTTCCTTATCCTGCAAAGACTGGATTCCCATGCTGAGACGGTCAAAGCCCAAATTCCTTAATGTCTGTAATTTTTCAGCAGTTAAGGTACCTGGATTAGCCTCAATGGTAGCTTCTGCCGGTTTTTGCCATAAGCCTTTGGTCTTTAAAGCTGCAACAATGTCTTCAATGTATTTAAGCGGTAAAACGCTGGGAGTGCCGCCGCCGAAATAAACAGTGGCTGTTGATGCAACAGGCAAAGCGCCTCGCCAGGTAGTAATTTCCTGGCAGAGACGCTGAGTATATTGCTTCATTATTTCTTCGTTTTGACGGGGAAAGGAAGCAAAGTCACAATATGCGCATTTTTGCAAACAAAAAGGGATATGTAGATATATCCCTTGAATTTCTTGCCATTTACATTTAACCATAATAAGCATATACCTCAGCAGGCGACTAGAATAGGTCAGATACTAGGAAGAATGAGGCTTGCGAGGGAAGCTGGACTTTCCTGGTCCGCTGAGCCGAGCAAACGCAAATTCTGACAACGTAGCTGGCCTATTATGGTCGCTTGTCTATTTGTCATCCATTTTTAAGATAGCCATGAAAGCTTCCTGCGGAAGCTCAACCGTGCCGACTTGCTTCATGCGTTTCTTGCCGGCTTTTTGTTTCTCCAGCAGTTTTCTCTTTCTGGTAATATCGCCGCCGTAGCATTTAGCCAGTACGTCTTTACGCAAAGCGCTGACTGTTTCTCTGGCAATTATCTTGCTGCCGATGGCTGCCTGAATGGGTATCTCAAACTGCTGTCTGGGAATAAGCTTACGTAATCTTTCTACCAGGGCTCTGCCTCTGACTTGTGCTCTCTCTCTGTGGACAATGGCAGATAGAGCATCTACCGGATCGCCATTTAAAAGAATATCTACCTTCACCAAATCAGACGGCTTATAGCCATGAAGCTCATAGTCCAGAGAAGCATAGCCTCTGGAAATAGATTTTAATCTATCAAAGTAATCAAAAATAATTTCGCTAAGTGGTAACTCATAATGCAGCATGACTCTGGTTTCATCCAGATAAGTCATGTTAGCATACTCGCCACGTTTCTCCTGAGACAGCTCCATGACAGGGCCCACATAATCTTTAGGCACAATGATGGTAGCATTAACATAAGGCTCTTCTACGTGGTCAATAACAGTTTGAGGCGGGAATAAGGAGGGATTATCAACCATCTCTACTTCCCCGTTAGTTTTAAACACTTCATATATTACGTTGGGAGCGGTAGTTAAAAGAGTTAAATCGTATTCTCTTTCCAGCCTCTCCTTAATAACATCCATGTGCAAAAGTCCTAAGAAACCGCACCGGAAACCAAAGCCCAAAGCAGCGGAAGTCTCAGGTTCAAACATTAGGGAAGCATCATTTAATTGCAGTTTCTCCAAGGCATCCCGCAAATTATCATAGTCAGAATTCTCTACAGGATAAAGTCCGCAATACACCATAGGTGTGGCCTTGCGATAGCCGGGCAGTGGCATGGAAGCAGGATTATCATTGCCTGTTACCGTATCACCTACTCTGGCATCCTTCACATTCTTAATGGCAGCTGCCAGGAAACCTACCTGACCTTCTTCCAAAGAATCTACATTTACCAAGGCTGGTTTAAACACGCCTACCTCAGTTACTTCGAAAACCTTTTCCGTAGCCATCATGCGAATAGTCATACCTTTTTTCAAGGAACCGTTAACAACCCTGACATACAGCATAACACCCTTGTAGGAATCAAACTTAGAATCGAATACCAAGGCTTGCAACGGCGCATCACTATCTCCGGAGGGCGCAGGAATACGTTTAACAACAGCTTCCAAAATATCGTCTACACCCAGCCCTGTCTTGGCACTGCACAATACTGCCTCGGAAGCATCAATACCCAGGACTTCCTCCACTTCCTTTTTAACCAAGTCAGGATCAGCACTAGGTAAATCCACTTTATTAATGACAGGAATAATTTCCAGATCGTGCTCCATAGCCAAATAAACATTGGCCAGAGTTTGTGCTTCAATCCCCTGGGTAGCGTCAATAACCAGCAACGCCCCTTCGCAGGCAGCCAGTGCCCTGGATACCTCGTAGTTAAAGTCTACGTGGCCTGGGGTATCAATCAAATTCAATATATAGTTCTGCCCATCCTTAGCTGTATAGTTCAGCTGTACAGCCTGTGCCTTAATGGTAATGCCTCTTTCTCTTTCCAAATCAAGAGAATCCAGAACCTGATCTTCCATCTCACGAATAGACAGCGTGCCTGTCTTTTCAATAAGGCGGTCAGCTAAAGTAGACTTACCATGGTCAATATGGGCAATAATAGAAAAGTTACGAATGTTATGACTTTGTCTCATTAAAAATCGTTCTCTCTTTCAAAAATATGTTGCTACATTATAACATTAATTAAGGTAAATTGTGAAGATGTAGCAATAAGGACGGTACTAAATGATACAAAGTCATGTACCATTTAGTACCGTCCCCCATAATGTTGTGTTTAACCTACTATTTCAGCCATTCTGCCAAAGAGTGGTAAAGAATACCAGGTACTACGGGTTTGGTTATATAATCATTGATACCTGCTGCCAAAGCTTTCTCAATATCCTCCTGATAGGCATTGGCGCTAATGGCAATAATGGGAACAATCTCCCCATCTTTGCGGCCCAGCCTGCGTATAGCCTTAGTCGCAGTCAATCCGTCCATAACAGGCATGCGCACATCCATCAGTACAGCATTAAAATATCCTTCCCGTGATTCTTGAAAAGCGTCCAACCCTTCCTTGCCATTTTTGGCCACGATTATTTCCATGCCCTGCTTTTCCAAAAGGCGGGAAACTATTTCGGCGTTAATAAAATTATCCTCGCACAATAATACCCTTTTGCCTTTAAGACGAGCAGGAACAGATGTATTCTTCTTGGCAGCTTGAGTATAGCTATCTGCCTTGGCAAAATCTAGAAACAGGATAAAGGTACTGCCCTTGCCCAGCTCACTTTCCACCTCAATACGTCCCCGCATGAGTTCTACCAATTTCTTAACAATAGATAAGCCTAGCCCACTACCGGTGGTATTATCCTCGTCCCATTCACGTTCTTGAGCAAACGCCTCAAAAATGTGAGGAAGAAATTCCGGAGAAATACCTCTGCCGTTATCCCGTACGCTAATCTTGTTATAAATGTAATTATCTGTCTCTTCCAAGCATTCAATACTTAACTCTACACTGCCGCCACGTGGCGTAAACTTAACAGCGTTAGTTAAAAGGTTCAGCACAATCTCCTGGACTCTGGCAGCATCGGTTTTAACCTTGGTCATACAAGCCTTGCTTGTATCTACGGTAAAATTAATCTGCTTAGCTTTCGCCATTGGTTCAATAGCTGTAACCAGAGCATCTGTTATTTCACTTGTGTTAATCTCTACCGGCCGTAAGCTAAAGGTCCCTGCTTCAATCTTACTTAAATCCAAGGTATCCTGCACCAGGTTCAAGAGAGATTTGCTGGCGCCCCGAATTTTTTGCAAATACTCCTGTTTCTTATCTGCACCAGTTTCCTGCATAGCCAGCTCAGTAAAACCAATGATGCCGCTTAAAGGAGTACGCATATCGTGACTTACATCTGATAAGAATAAGGATTTAGCCTTATTAGCTTGCTTGGCAGCTATAAGCTGCTCCTCCAACTGTTTTTTTACTTCTCGTTCCTCGCTTAACCGTTTGCGGTCATCAATGTCCACTACCACAACGTAGAACCATTTTTTGCCATTTTCATCTGTAACCTGATGTCCTACATCATAAAACCACCGCAAAAAACCACTCTTAGTTTCAATGCGATATTCACAGGTATCAAACTCGCCATTTTGGATTTGGTCATCAATTGATTTTAAGACCTTGGCTCTATCCTCTTTATAAACCATGTCATCAAAACAATTATTAAATTTAATACGGAATTCTTCCTCCGTATAACCCAGCAGGCGTAACAGCTGTGCACTGATAAAAGTAAACTGTCCCCTTGGTTTGGCTTCGTATTTAAAAATGCCGCCCGGTACGGCTGCTAACAGGTCTTTGATTTCTTCCTGTTGTTCCAATATTACCCTTTTATCATCTGCCATTGCTGTCTCACCCCAGTTTCACCAAATTCAATTATTTGCTCTTTACTTTATTTAAGCAAGCTTCCCAGTTTTATCAAAATAAATTATCTACTTAATTATATACTATTGTACTAAAAATTAGCAAATGGGTATAACTAAAATCTGCCTAGGCAAAATAAAAGAGACTGGCATCTGCCAGTCTCTTTATTTGCAATTATTTAACTGCGTTAACTTTCTTAGCCAAGCGGGATTTCTTACGAGCAGCTGCATTCTTAGAAATATTGCCCTTGCGAGCTTCCTTATCCAATAAACTTGCTGCGGCCTTTAAAGATTTTTGTGCTTCATCTTTGGAACCTGCAGCAGCTTGTGCTTCAACTTTACGGGCAGTGCTACGAAGTTCTGCTTTAGCAGGAGCGTTTGCTGCACGACGTTTAGCGTCAGTTTTTACACTACGAATGGATGATTTAATATTCGGCATTTCTTCACCTCCAACCTATAACTTTACCGCCATATTTTAACATTATTAAGTAATTTATGCAACAGATTTTCTCACTGGCAGGTGTTGGTACTTTTGTCAGCTTATAAAACCTGGCAAAAGTACCATCCGCCTGTCATCAATACGCACTTAGCGCCGTTTTTACTTTAGAAGGTCCACCGTGCGCCAACATTTACTTGAATATTATTGGTCAATTGGCCTGCATATTTGCTTAATTCACCATAGATATTACAATTCTTGCCTACCTTGGCAGTACCGCCCAAAGTAAATACACACCAGTTTTTAGCACTTGCTTCACTATAAGAATATGGATAGAAGGTACTATCCGAAGCAGTTAGATGAACACCTCCACCGAAGTCATGATAATAAGAAGCTTTAGCATAATAACTACCTACGTTCTTAATTTCCCGGCCTACTGCTACGCCAAGTCTGGCAATAGCAGAATTCTGAGCAGAAGCATTGACAGTCATGCCGGCAGAACCATCTTTAGGCGAGGTAGTATAGTTAGTACCATTAATTCTGCTTAAGGTAATTTCAGCTTGAGGTTCTACAAAGAAACCATCCTTTCTTCTGATTCGTCTACCTACTTCGCCACCAATGCTATAACCCCAAGTACTGTAATCAGATGTATAAGGGTTACTGGTAATAGCACTAGATACATCATAGCGATTAGACAGCTTTCCACCTTTAAGAATAATATCGTAGTAGCTACCATTTTTATCTATCCGGGTTTGGTATAAGGTCATGGTGCCTTCCTTTAAGTCACCTGTACCTACTTCATATTTACCATCGCCTTTAGCATAGCTGAAAGCAATACCACGATAGAAAGTGCCGGTTTCACTCTTATAATCCTTATCGTAGCCTAACTGGAAATAATTATACTTCAACGAAGTATCTGATCCTTTTTCCAGTTTATTATACTCATAGCGAGCCCAAATACCTGCCTGGGCCGGTTCCATTGCCCTTAAGTCACCCATACGTTTCTGCATATTATTTAATTCGCCATTGACCCAAAGATTATGCATGGCCATACGGTCATGGCGTGCTTCTCTCATGGGACGAGACTGTGCAGTAATGGTGTTCTTACCAGGTTCAGGCGATGGTGTAGGTGTTGGTTCAGGAGTAGGTTCAGGAGTAGGTTCAGGAGTTGGCTCAGGAGTGGGAGTTGGAGCTACGTTAGTAATAGTAAGCTTAGTTACAGAATAAGTTCCATCCTTATTATCTGTAATGGTCGGCGTATAATCATAGCCATTATAGGAATCAGCTACACCGGTAACCG
>Ga0268357_101658_pt1 | contig 13332 bp, 9 predicted proteins | sample BioMet10_FD_192466 | JGI IMG/M metagenome (GOLD analysis project Ga0268357, IMG submission 192466) | Sewage microbial communities from Oakland, California, United States - Biofuel 10 (Illumina Assembly) | ecosystem: Engineered > Wastewater > Sewage > Unclassified | place: USA: California... | reverse complement strand
CTTCTTCACCCGATGCCAATTCCCAACACTGGAACCCGGCCAAATATGCTTTTATTGATAAAGATATGGGGTTCTCCTTTTCCTATAGCCCTTGGTTACGCGCTCTGGTCAGCGATATTAATTTAGCTTATGTTAACGGATATAAAAAAATTGATGATATGTCGGCAATTTCAGCTTCCCTGCTATACTTTTCACTGGGAGACATCACATTTACCGATGTTAACGCTAATGTTATCGGCAACTACCGTCCGAATGAATTTGCCATTGATGCTGCTTATTCACGTAAATTTTCGGATCATATATCCGGTGCCGTTTCTGCCCGTTATATCCATTCCAATCTTACACAAGGTCAAAATGTCAGTGGACAATCCACTAAACCTGGTCAGTCGTTTGCAACCGATGTTTCCCTTTATTATGAAAAAGATCTGACATTCAAAAACAACCTTAACGGGAAATTTGCTTTCGGTGCGAATATTTCCAATATCGGCGCTAAAATATCCTATTCTAACGATAACACTCAAAAGGATTTTATTCCTACCAATCTCCGCTTAGGTCCGTCTCTGCTTCTTAATCTTGATGACTATAACAGTCTTACCTTCATGCTTGATGTAAACAAATTATTGGTTCCTACCCCTCCCATCTATAAAACCGATAGTTCGGGTCAACCGATTTTTGATGATAATGGAAATCAAATCATCCTGAAAGGTAAAAATCCCAATGTTTCAGTGGTAAGCGGCATGTTACAGTCGTTTTATGATGCCCCCGATGGATTCAGCGAAGAATTACACGAAATAACTTATTCACTTGGTGTAGAATACTGGTACGACAAACAATTTGCTATCCGTGGCGGTTATTTTTATGAAGACAAAACCAAAGGTAACCGTAAATACTTTACCCTTGGAGCCGGCTTGAAATACAATGTTTTTGGCCTTAATTTTTCATATCTGATACCTACCGATCAGAAAAATCCTTTGGAAAACACCCTTCGATTTACGCTGGTATTTGATTTTGACGCTTTCAAAGCACAAAAGCAATAAATTGAAAATTGGTTTTGGATATGATATTCATCGCTTAGCCGAAGGCAGGGATCTTTGGCTGGGCGGTATTATCATTCCACACACTAAAGGCACTCTTGGGCATTCGGATGCCGATGTGCTTATTCATGCCATCATTGATGCCTTATTTGGGGCTGCCAGCTTAGGTGATATTGGCACACATTTCCCCGATACTTCTCCGGAATTCAAAGATATTGACAGCAAAATACTGTTAGTGCGGGCAATGGAACTTATTTCGAACAAAGGTTACCGGATAGGCAACCTCGATGCGACTATCGTTTTACAAACACCCAAACTCCAATCATTTATTCCCAAAATGAAGAAAACCCTTGCTCCTCTTTTGCACATCACCGAAGACAATCTTTCCATCAAAGCAAAAACTTCCGAAAAATTAGGGTTTGTAGGTAAGGAAGAAGGGATAGAGGCATTTGCAACGGTATTGTTGATTGACGAATATTGATTGACGATTGTCGAATTGATTATATTTGTACTATTTTTATGCAAATAATCAATTTTCCATGAAACCTACAGATTTAATAAACCGGACTAAAAATTTGCACACGATTGTGTTAAGCTCGCCTTATCATTACCAAACACATTTTTAGGAAATCATATTAAAGGTCAATTAATTCGTTGTTCTTCATCGGTTGTATGCAATTATAGAGCAACTTGTCACGCACAGACAAAATAATCTTTTATATCTAAAATAAGTATTGTTATTGAAGAGGCTGACGAATTCGAATTTTGGTTAGAATTCATTATTGATGAGCATCTTTTAACAGAAGAATTAGTATTGACATTATTAAAAGAGGCACATGAAATCACTTCTATTTTTATAGCTTCCCGAAAAACTGCACAAAACTCACTAATAAGAAGATAATTCCTCAATCGCCAATTGCCAATCAACAATCGCCAATTTTAGAACGGATAGCCGATTCCAAAATTCCACATCACATCCTTGATGGTAGTATGGTTAAAGTTTACCCAACGGTGGTTTTCCGGTAAGGAAGGCGTTTTTATGGGAAGTGAACCGTCTATTCTGAAAACAAAATATGATAAATCCATCCGTAAGCCCAAACCGGCATCCAATGCTATCTGATTTATAAATTTAACAGAATTAAACTGACCTCCGGGGAAATTTTTATTATCACGCAACATCCAGATATTGCCAGCATCAACAAAAAGAGCGCCCTTAAAAAAGCGATAAAGCGGATAACGGTATTCTATATTTCCTTCGAGCACAATATCGCCCATTTTATCAAAATTGGCATTAGCCGTATCCCTGAACGAACCAGGGCCTAACGATCGGATCTCCCAGCCACGCATGCCATTGGCTCCGCCTGAATAAAATCCTTTTTCAAAAGGCAACGATTTAGAATTACCATAAGGTACACCAAGTCCCCCCGAAAGCCGGAATACCAACGTATTCCATTTGTTAATGACATTATAATACCTGAAATCAGCATCACCCCTCAGATATTGTGCATAATGTATGTTGAACAAGGTGTAATACCCGGCAGCATCTTTAGTACCATTAAGTATTTTATTATATAAATTCAAAACATTACCCGACGACTCGAAGTTAAACCGGAAATAACAAAAATTATGACTGCGTGTCAAGGGCTGGTTATTAAAAATAAAACTATATTTCAGAGCCATAATTAAATGGTCGGTATACTGATAAATGTATCGTGTATCTTTGAGCGAATTAAGGTAATTAGTAAATGTATCGGCAGGAAAAATCCTTACCGAATTAATTTCCAAAGGCGATAATAAATGCCCAACCGTTTCAGATTGTTTCCATTCATAACCCAAGGATATATTGGTGATATAGCGCTGATAATACGGACGTGTCTGATAATTGATTCCTGAAACCAACATGGTTTTCGGGCTCGAAAACCGTGAAAACCGTTTCTGGTTAGGCATAAACAATAGTTTGGGAAACTCTATCCCCGTTTCTACCCCCAGTTCAAGCATGTTAAAAAATAAAAAAACATTTTTTGTACTACCGCCTATCATTTTCTGCATTTCGAGAGCGCCTTTCAACCGCAAACGGAATGTTTCTGCCCCACGGAAAATATTTTTATTTACATAGCCAAAATTACCTCCGATTCCCAGATACCCTCCCGAATTCGTTCCTTCCGTACCAAAAGTAAACTGCTGAATAAGTGTTCGTGAAAGTTCTATATGACAATCAAGCAGGTTTGAAGTATCATGATGCAACGGAGGTTTAAAATTAAAATTCACAAAACGATGGAGCGGTAAGCTGCCAAGCCGGTCATAGGTACGCGATACATCATCCAGGCGATATACATCGTTTTTCTTAAGAAAGATATTTCTTGTGATGGCCTGTGGTTTAATTTTTAAATGTCCTTTATAAATAAAAAAGTAACGGTTGGCTATGTTTACCGTATCAAAAATGGAATCCGGTTTGGAAATATTGAATTCGGGATAGATGTAAATATTGTTAATCAAATATTTCTGATGTTTTATTTCAAAATTCTTACCCAGAGAAGTATCTGCCGACGAACGGATATTCAGAATATTTACGTTTATATCCAGCTGATGGTTTTTTAAGGTGCTGTCGATTTTAAAAAGAATGTATTCCCTGGAAAAATAGTAATACCCCTCATTTTTAAGAATATTTGTCAGTCGTTCACGTTCATCTTCGAGCTTATATACATCGAAAATATCTCCCGTTTTGATGAAGGAAGCCGATTGACGGGATTTTACCAAAGTATCCAGTATACTGTCGTTTATCGAATAACTGATGTTGCGAACAGAATACGGTTTATTTAGCGTTACCAGGTACTTAACCTTTGCCCTTTTCTTTTTGTACGTTATCTGTCTTTTGACTTCAGCGCCAAAATAACCTTTATTCCCAAGATAGATTTTTATTTGGCTCAGCGAATTGTCGGTAAGCGTTGTATCAAGTATTACCGGCACTTTACCAAAGGAATTCTTAAACCATCTTTTTATGCGTGTGTCCTTTCCCTGATTGGTATGTTCATAGACCCAGACATTGAAACGGAAAACGCCAAGAAGCCTTTTATTGGGTTTCTGCTGAATAAATCCGGATATCTCATCACGGGTAATGCCCGGTTTATCAATACTCAATGAATTTTCATCAAGAAGATAACCTTTACGCAAAACCCTATGCGACGGATTGCAGGAAGCTATAATCAGACAAACAACTGATAGCAGCAGAATGAATATCCGTCGGAATAAAGGTTTAAAACACTTTTTTAAAATCATTTTTTAATTTAAGTGTAGCAGCAGCAAATGTAGTTTAAAAAACAAAAAGTAAAAAGGTTAACGGAAAAAAGATAAAAAACGAGAATTATAATTCTATTAACTCATTGAGCGTATATTAAATCCCTTTAGCATCTTTTTTCTAAAAGCAAATTTTATAATTTTTTTTCACACTATGCTTGTTTAATAAAAAAATAGATTTACCTTTGCAGCCTCTTTTGAGAGGGAGTTTAGCTTAGTTGGTTCCCCGAGAAATCGGGACCTTACAAGCAGAAATATCACTCGTTCTATAGAAAAATTGGGAGTTTAGCTCAGTTGGTTCAGAGCATCTGCCTTACAAGCAGAGGGTCACTGGTTCGAATCCAGTAACTCCCACAAAATAAAAAGCCTTGCAATACGCGAGGCTTTTCTTGTTTTAGTCCAATCCTGAAAAATATTGACTGTTTAGCTCTGTGGTTTCCCGAAAAATCGGGACCTTACAGCAGAGGGTCACTGGTTCGAATCCAGTAACTCCCACAAAATAAAAAGCCATGCAATACGCGAGGCTTTTCTTGTTTTAATCCAATCCTGAAAAATATTGACTGTTTAGCTCTGTGGTTTCCCGAAAATCGGAACCTTACAAGCAGAGGGTCGCTGGTCCGAATCCAGTAATTCCCACAAAATAAAAAGCCTTGCTATAAAAGCAGGGCTTTCTTGTTTTCATCACATTGTTTTTCTGATTAAAAGTCATCATAGATATTTTCCACGGAAGTGCGTATACCGAAGTAGACAAAGGATGTGTCATCGGTATAATGTTTGTTGGTTTCCTTTCGGTAAAGATAGCCTCCATAAATATTCAGGTTATAGGCAGGATTGATCAGATAACTCAGTTCTGCTTTGGCCATGTAAAGGTTAGTGCGTAAACCCTGCCCTATCTTGTTGTCATAATCGCTTACATGATTATCGTACGAAAGGTAAATATCCTTACCGAAGTCCCGTCCCGCAGTATCGAGTCCGTAAAGAGCATAATTAAATTTAAGACTGACATACCAACGATGATAGTTATACCGGACAATGCCTACCAATTCATTAAAATTAGCTCCCAAAGGATGGGCTAAGGACTGATTGTAGTGCCCGTAATTCTGCAACGACGACCAATGGGAATAAGTGTATGGACGGACAGAATTGAACTCTGCCTGAAGATATAAATCGGGAATGTTTAACGCATCAAACATTTTACCACCCAGCTGCCATCCGAATTTGTTACCCCACCAGCCATTGCCCTTGGTCATTTCCTTTAACTTAAACTCATCCAACAGAAGTTGTCCGTAAGCAACAGAATGCTTCCCGATTTTCACATTCAGGTTGACGCCCATCAGGGCATTGTCGGGCGAACCCACCGAAAATTCTACCGGACGCAGAAAAATAACAGGATCAAGGTAATTCAACTCAAAACCACGATATCCACTACTATCCTGAGCTTCCCAGACAATGGCTTCAAAAAGGCCGATTTGCACCCTCGGATGAATCTGGTAACTGAGGTATTGCATGGTAGCATACTTTTTCTGATATCCTAAGTTTTTAGAATACGGAAGATTTTTGTCCTGCAATTGCATGTACAGGTTGATATATTTTATTTTCCAGATATTAGTCGTTATTTTCAGAAAAGGATATGAAAAAGCATTATCCGACAACAACAAGGAACGGTATCCGTCGCCAAAAAAGTTCTTCCCATGGCCAAACTGAAAATTGAAATACGATGAAGGGCTGTAGGAAACATACGCTTCCGAGCGCGAAAAGTCAAAACCGTCTCCCTTGAAATTTTTAACGGCTCCCTGACCCGGAACTATGCCTTTGGCACGGATAAAATCGTCCATATACCCGCAAAAAGTGGCCTGGTTTTCGTAAAAACGCGAAGCAAATGCCACATTTTTACCAATGTTGCCTTCAAGCATAAAGCCCCTGGTATTTTTATACAGAAGATCGCTGTTTCCACTTTCCCTGCCACCTTCCCACTGCAACAGCGGGTCGATGGTTACATGAATGTCTTTAGAGCGTATGGTAAAAAAATGAGTCTGTGTAAATTTATGTTTTATTTTAGTCCATAAACGCGCATCCTTTTCATGCTGAACCGTATCATTGGTTATCAGTGATTGGATTTCAGGAAGAAAATAAGGCTTAACGGATGTATGTACATTAGCTCCCGGCTGATAAAGTGTCTTTTCGTTAAAATAGGATTGATTATAATATGCCGGGTGTAATGGCTGCGAAAATACGACTTTGAACGGCAGGCAGCTTACAACAAATAGCGCAACAATCGCAAATCCATATCTTAAACGCATCATACATCGCAATAATTAATAGGCTCCCCTGCTTCTTTTTTGCGTCTCACCGACAGGTCTAAAATACTGGCAAATATCAATAAAATTGCAAATTCAATTAACCCAAGCCATAAAATACCGACATTCTGAAATGTGAAAGCAACAACGATTACGAGGATATTGAGTGCAAATAAAACACAACTCGCCTGCAAATGGGTAAAACCCATGGCAAGCAATAAATGGTGCATATGCCTGCGGTCGGCTTTAAAGGGAGAGCCATTGCGCAAAATACGTATAATAAAAACTCTAAGGGTATCAAACAGAGGAATAATAAGTATGGCAATAGAGACAGCAGGAGCAGATGCTATATAAGGCGTAACATTGGCTTCTAAATTCATCTGGTTGAACTGAACAGTAAAAATGGCAAGAAGATACCCTAACAATAACGAGCCGGTATCTCCCATAAACGTTTTATTTTTGTTTGCAAACCAATTATAACGTGCATAGGCAACTAATGCGGCCGCAAGGCTAAATGCTTTGATTGTATATTCCAAATTGTCGGATAAATAAAACCATATGCCAAAAGTAAGCGATGCAATGATAGCAATACCAGAAGCCAAACCATCAATTCCATCAATCAGGTTTATGGAATTGGTAATCACAAACATTACAAAAACAGTAATTAAAAAGCTTGTCAGATAATTTATTTCGTTAATACCCAGAAAACCATGCAAGGAAGTAAAACGGATATTTCCAAGCACTACAATGATGATGATAGCCACCAACTCACCAATGGCTTTCGACTTCCAGGAAATAGAAATCAAATCGTCCTTTAAACCAATAATAAAAATGAGCACCGCACCCGCTATTACATACTGCATATGGGGCATCGTGGCTACTTTGGTAAAAAGCAGGGTAGAAATAAAATAACTCGCAAAAATGGCCAAACCACCTAATACAGGTATTTTGCTATTATGAACCGTCCGGTTATTGGATATGGCAAAAAGATTTTTCCCCCTGGCAATCCGGACAATAATTGGGATAGAGTACCAGGTAATAAAAAAGGACGTGAGTACACTCAAAATCCAACGAACAGAAAAATCATCAAAAAATAGTAAAATTTGATCCATAATTATATTTTGTAGGCACACTCTTTTATAAATGCAAAAATATATTATTTTTTTAAAATAAAATGAAAAAATCATCTTTTAATCTGTCTCAGTCTTCTTATCCCAGTTTCTTATTTTTTCGTTCCAGAAAACCCATTGAAGAAATATCACTGCATAATACATTGGACGGAAAATACTAAGGTGAATATAGTCCCAATGTTCGGGAACCCAAATTAAAGTATAAGACAATCCAATAATTCTTAAAATATTGAACAAATGCATCACAATAATGCAAGCCGGGATATACCACAATTTATGTTTCCACGGTCCCGGAAAAAGGAGATATAATACAATGATCTGATAGAATTGCTTCAACCCGGAACAACTTTCCACCACCGAAATATAGCCATTGTTGATGTAATGAAAAGTATTGCCTTCGGTATAACTGACAATGCCGGTAAAATTAACCAATATCCATCGACTGCATATAAAAACATTGTGAGCTAATCCATTAGCTAAAGCAAGAAACGCCTGTTTGGTTCCAACAATAGGTTTTAATCCCTGCCACCACAGAAAATGAAAAGCAACGGTGATCAGACAAAATAAGGCTACATCGGTAATAATCTTTACATAACGATTGTTGCGATAGAGCAAAATAAAGGCGTGTGGCATATGCGTGTTATTTTATAACAATGCTAAAACAGAATATGTGGCAATATTAATCCATTTTTTAAAAATGCACAGAATTTGTTTCCTATTTTTAACAAAATATTAATACACCCATTTCGCCATATAGTTTCCAAAGCGGTTACCCAAAGGCCAGGGCAACTGTTTCCATAGTTTTTTCAACCATTCCTGCCGCCGAAGACTTATCGTCTCTGCTGGAATCTGGAACCATTGAAGGGGAACGTCGGTAGCGCCCCACTGTTTTTTAAATTCATGAACCCCAGTGTTCCTGCTGCTACGCCCGAAACTATAAGTATGAGCATTAAGGCTGATGGCATGTGCTATCATCCGGTCGTGCAGAACATAAGAAGCATAAGCCCGTTGATATTTTTTGAGTGTGGCAAACCAGCAATTTTCATAAAAGCCTTTATATTCCAAATTAATAGCTCCGCCAATAACCTTGTTGTGATACATCACCAGAAATATTCCGGCATATCCATTGGTATATTCTTTTAACAAACAACTGAAAAAATGTCGGGATAAAGCTCCGGAGCCGAGAAAACGTATGTGCCGCGAGTATACTCTATAAAAATCATCCAGTAATTCGATGCCGCCCTGTTTTACTTCAAAACCATTCTTTGATGCTTTCCGGATTTTACGTTTCAAGTTTGAAGTAAACAGCTTATTCTGAGCATCCTTACTTTTCTGTAATGGCAGCCAAGAAGCTACCTTCTGATAATTATCTGGCTGCGGAAAACAACTACGCACTTCTATGTTGGTATATCCTTTGCCTCCGGCCAGATGGGTTAGTTTTGTTTTCCAGTCAGTTCCCAATGTACTTTCAGATAAACTAAAAACAGCTCCATACGAAAAATGAGGAAGGGAGACCAGGCTTTTGCCCGTACAAACAAAAGTTATTCGGGTAGTGTCGTCCAAATCATAATAAACAGTCTTCCAACGAAAAGCCTTACTAATGATATCCGGCAAACTAGGGTTGTGACTGATCAGCATTTTCCCCTCCGAAGGCTTTAAAGAAGGCTCTCTTATGTTCCGGGTGGCTATTTTCAAAGTATGTAATTGATTACTACACTGGCAACGACAGATACGATACCCTCTTTTCAACCGTAATGAAATTCCGGTGATAGCTCCCAAGCCGTTGAAGGCTGCATCCCAATAGGAAAATGAGCGATGCAGTGCAGGAAAAAGTTCCTGGGCAAATTCAAGCAAAAAACCATAGGTAAATAGCATGATAAACAACCAGAAACGTACCTGTCTCCATTTTAAAGGGCAGGTACTAAAGGCTGATGCCGAAAGATATCCCAAGCCGGCATACATTAATAAATGCACTAATTTATCAACATCAGGAAGGTCTACATCGGGAATATCGTTGCCGGGCATGAGCGAAAGCACCGCAATAAGGACAACATATGCAATAATATATACCCTGAGTGGAATGCGACGCATGCTTATTTTTTTAGGGAGTAAAGATAGAATTATTTTGAGTAACGAATTATGAATTTTTGAGCGAAAATGCAACTAAGCGATGGAGCGACATAGCGATTTGGCGACGGGGCGAATTAAGCGATAGAGCGACGGGGCGGACTAAGCGATGAAGCGACATAGCGACGGGGCGACGAGGCGATGGGGCGATGGGGCGATGAATTGATAAGGGTGATTGTGTTATAAAGCAGGTTTATATCACCCAATTTTCAGGTTTAATACTCATATTCACCAACATGGCTATAATGTGATCGTATTTGTTATTTAATACAGCATGTGTTTCTTTATCAAGGTAGCCACATTCTAAAGCATAATCAAGCCACACTTGTGTTTCTGCTGCTTCTCCTTCTGAATCTGATAGTTTAGAAACAAAAGCTTTGGGGTAACGTCTTTTCCGGAATGCTTCTGCTAAATTCCCCGAAACTGATCTGGACGACCTTCTAATTTGATCTGTAAGAGAATACAATTCTTCTTTAGGAAATGATTTAGTAATTCTGAATATAGCCATTCCTACTTCAAAGGATAATTGAAAAACCTTTAGCTCTCTATGTGTTTTTATCTTTTCCATGATTTTTTGCTTAGAATTGCTGAATTAATTTCTTTATACGAACATTCAATTATTTATTTGCCATCAAACATATTACAAAATTTCCTTTTATCGCTCAGTCGTTTCGTTCGCCAGTCGCTTTTTTTCGCACCTTCGCCTAATTGCTTATTTGCTTCGCCCGGAAACTTCAACCACTTCAGCTTTTCCCCAATCAAAAGCCTTATCAAATGTACGCAAATCGGTGAAACGGAAATTGGTAAGCCATTTCCTGAGTTTTTGTTCTGCACCTTTTATCCCATAATAGGATTTGAAACGACGCATGGGTGATAAACCCGGAAGGATGGGTTGGCCGGCATCCACATCACGGGGGTGGATATAAGCCATCAAATATTCCTGTTTCTGCTGTGTCCAGTGTTTGATCAGGGGATAAGGAAAGAGCCGGAAATAACCGCCACCGCCAAAGACAATATCATTGCCTAATAAATTAGTCGTGGTGATGGGAAATTCTTTGATGGTAATACCTTTATAATTGTTGAGTGTTGAGTGTTGATTGTCGGTCGTTGATTGTTGATTGTTGATTGGAACCGATCTTTTCAGGATTGATTGATCCATATCTTTTTGGGAATAATTGACGATTGTCGGGACATGGGAGGGAAAAGACGGAAAACCACCATGTGCCCTGTAGGCAGGAAAGACGGAACTATCGTGAGTAATGCCTGCTTCCGCCAACACTTCAAATGCCCAGGGAGTAGCTTCGGTAATGGAAAAACCGGGGGCACGATAAGCGGTTACTTTTTTGCCGGTACTATCTTCGATATGCCCGATGGCTTTAAGCGTATCCTGACGGAAAGCTTCTTTATCCATACGGTAAACAAGCTGGTGAAGATCGCTCTGGCAGGCAATTTCATAGCCCAACACATCCAACCGACGGATGATATCCGGATGCCGGCGAGCCATCCAGCCGACAACAAAGAAGGTTGCCGGAGTTTGAGTTTCTGCTAATATCCCGAGCAGGATTTCCATACCCTGATGAATGCGGGAAGGATAACGTTCCCAGTCGTTCTCGGTAGCTGTTCCTTCATGGTCCAGGATATGGAACCAGTCTTCGAGGTCAATGGTGAGGATGTTCAAAGGATAGTGTAAATTGAATTTGTTGGATTGCAAATATACATACAGATGTTTTAAAATCCAAAGATTCTTTCAAGCGGTGAACTGTGAGTTTGGAGAATAGGCGACGGAGCGACTTGGCGATATGGCGATAGGGCGATGGAGCGACGGGGCGATGGGGAAATGGGGAGAATGGGTGATTGGCGGCTTTGGAGAGGGCGAATTCTGAAATTACGAATTACGAATTATAAATTACGGAACGGGGAGCTTGGAGAAGCGACAGGGCGACTTGGCGACAGGGTGAGTCGCAACTTGGCGGCTTCGCGAGAAGAAGAAAAGGGAGAGTGGGTGATTCTGAAATTACGAATTATGATTTGAGCGAGGAGTTTGGAGCGAGGGTATCCTATCCTTATTATAATCAGTGTCTACCCGCATCCATACTAATTTTTTCGTCTTTCCCTATGTCTTCTCTATGTTTTTAGCTGTAAATTAAGGTTAAATAACTGATTTGTTGCTACATTACATACGCGTAGCATAGGGATGACATAGCGATGGTATAGGGATGGTAACTGTAAAACCCTTGGCAAGGATTGGCTGAAAGGGTATAAAAACATGACAACTTAGACCGGACAAATTGATACGATCTGAACGTTTTGTTATGACAAACTTTAAACACTGACAATAATTCCGCACTTACTCCTGACAAACGATATAAAATGTTCATTTTTATGTGTTTTGCAAACTATTTGCAGAGGATATGCCAGAAGTCGGAAGTAAAATGATTTACAGCAGACAAAATTAATTTAGTGTTTAACCCTTTAAAATTTATAATTATGGGTACTATTAAAAAAGGGATACTCGGCGGAGTATCCGGTAAAGTCGGTAACGTGGTTGGAGGCAACTGGAAAGGCATTGATTACCTTCGTATTTTGCCAGCCGGCGTAAGCAATCCCAACACAGAACTTCAGGCCAATCAACGGTATAAATTTGCAACGGTGATCAGATTTCTGCAACCGATGACTGAGTTTATACGTGTTGGTTTTAAAGCTTATGCGGTGAAAATGTCGGCATTCAACGCTGCATTTTCCTACAACTACAACAATGCCATTTCGGGTGTGTTTCCCGATTTTGTCATGGATTATCCTGTAGCATTGGTGAGCAGGGGTAATCTTAGCGGGGCAGTTAATCCTGCCTGTGTTTCTACCCAGCCAGCCGTTGTAAAGCTAAACTGGGAAAATAATTCGGGTGTGGGATTGGCTTTGGAAAGCGACCGGGCGATGATTATGATTTACAATCGTGACAAACAGGAAGCTATCTATCTTCTGGATAGCGTTAACCGGGCTGCAGGGACGGTGGATGTGGCAGTTCCGGCTAACTATTCGGGCGACACGGTTCATTGTTATTTGAGTTTTATGGCTTTGAATGCGGTGTTGAGCGGACAGACAAAGAATGCCATTTCCAACTCGTCCTATGCCGGTAGTGTTACGATTACTTAAAATGGCATAAGCAAGACTGAAGTTGCCAAAGGGGCTGTTCTTTACCGGACAGCCCCTTTTTTACTATATTTACCAGAAATTAGTTTTTTGTATCTTTGAATAGAATTTTTAAAAAATATTGCCACCAAAACCCTAAGGCTCTAAGAAACACTAAGAATATTTGGTAAACCTTCGTGTATTCTAAGACTAAACCAAATTTTTTTTAAAAATTTTGTGCATATAATGTTACATAAGGAGATTGTCGTTTAATTACTGAAAAAGCCCTGTAAACAAGTTTACAAGCAATGGCATTCATTACAG
>Ga0268357_101651_pt1 | contig 13391 bp, 11 predicted proteins | sample BioMet10_FD_192466 | JGI IMG/M metagenome (GOLD analysis project Ga0268357, IMG submission 192466) | Sewage microbial communities from Oakland, California, United States - Biofuel 10 (Illumina Assembly) | ecosystem: Engineered > Wastewater > Sewage > Unclassified | place: USA: California... | reverse complement strand
AAGGTGTGTTATAATAGCAAATGTGAGAAAAATCATTTGGGGGTATTACTATGTTAGATATGAAGTTTGTACGTGAACATACTGCTGAAGTTGTTCAAGCCATGAAAAATAGAAACATGGACATGAATTTGGATGAATTCAGTGCTTTGGAGCAAAAACGCAGAGAGATTCTTCAACAGGTTGAAGCGGATAAAAGCAAGAGAAATGCAGCCAGTGCTGAAATCAGTAAAATGAAGAAGGCCGGCGAAAATGCTGATGCTCAAATTGCTGCCATGCGTGCTTTGGGCGACGAGATTGCCAAGAGTGATAAGGAATTAAAGGATGTGCAAGATAAGCTGCAAGCTATTTTGTACAATATTCCTAATATGCCTGCTGCTGATGTTCCTCTAGGCAAAGGCGACCAGGACAACCCTGTAGTTCGTACTTGGAGTGAACCAACTAAGTTTTCCTTTAAGCCTTTGAATCATTGGGATATTGGCGAAAATTTAAATATTTTGGACTTTGAAAGAGCTGCCAAGGTTTCCGGTGCTCGTTTCACCTTCTATAGAGGCTTAGGTTCCCGTTTAGAGCGTAGCGTCTATAACTTCATGCTAGATACTCATACTGCTAAACATGGTTATACCGAAATATTCCCGCCGTACATTGTTAATGCTGCCAGCATGATTGGCACCGGCCAACTTCCTAAGTTTGCAGAAGATATGTTTAAGATTGAAAAACAGGATATGTATTTGATTCCTACTGCAGAAGTTCCTGTTACCAACTATCACCGCGGTGAAATTTTAAATGGTGCCGATCTGCCTATTAAATATTGTGCTTACAGTGCTTGCTTTAGAGCGGAAGCAGGTAGTGCCGGTCGTGATACCAGAGGCCTTATTCGCCAACATCAATTCAATAAGGTTGAATTGGTTAAATTTACCAAACCGGAAGAATCATGGGCTGAGTTAGACAAGCTGACTCATGATGCAGAAGAAATTTTGCAATTGTTAAAGCTTCCTTATCATGTGGTACGTTTGTGCACAGGTGATTTGGGCTTTAGCTCTGCTACAACTTATGACTTGGAAGTTTGGCTTCCCGGTTCTAATTGCTACAGAGAAATTTCCTCCTGCTCCAACTTCTTAGATTTCCAAGCTAGACGTGCCGATATTAAATTCCGCCGTGGACCTAAAGACAAACCCGAATATGTACATACTTTGAATGGTTCTGGTTTAGCCGTAGGTCGTACGGTAGCTGCTATCATAGAAAACTATCAGCAGGAAGATGGAAGTGTAGTAGTACCTGAAGCTTTACGTCCTTATATGGGTTGCGACATTATAAAAAAATAAAAAGTGCGCGCGACTATAGTGCAGTGGATACGTCGTCATAACTGCAAAAGAGACCTTTGGACATACGTTTTTTGTATAGTCCAAAGGTCTCTTTTTTGTTATTCCTAGTCTGCACTGCACTCTAGCCGCGCTTTAGTTTTTGGTTTGCCTTTTCAGCGGCCTTAAGTAAGTGATGTAAGACTGCACTCTAGCTGCGCTTTAGTTTTATAGGCTTTTTTTCACAAATTTGTACTATATTATCTCTTTGTTTTTATACCTTTCGGGTGTATAATCAGTAAAACTTGATATTTAGGCAAATTTTGCTAAAAATAGAATTTGTAACAGGAGGAAATATGAATATCGATAACGAAAAAAGACCCAAAAAATCACTACTTTATTATTATTTCGTGGCCTTGGCTATCATTTTCATCATTAACACTATCATCATACCAATGTTTTTCAGCCCTCAAGTTAAGGAAGTTTCTTATACCAGCTTTCTGAAGATGGTAGATGAAGGCAAGGGTACCAGAGTAGAAATAACTTCTAACAAAATAGCTTTGTTGTGCAAGGAAGACAACAAAGAAATGATTTATGTTACCGGTAGAGTTGAAGATCCTGATTTAGTTAATAGGCTGATGAAATCCAAAGTGGAATTCTCTCAAGTTGTTCCTAAAGAAGAATCAGGCTTTAGCAAATTTATTAATAACTGGGTTCTGCCTATTTTGTTCTTCTTTGTGTTAGGACAATTGTTCATGCGTTATGTTATGCCCAAGATGGGTGGCGGTGGCGCAGGGAACTTTATGAGCTTTGGCAAAAGTAATGCCAAGATTTATGTAGAAGCACAAAGTGGCAAGACCTTTAATGATGTAGCAGGACAAGATGAAGCGAAAGAAGCACTGCGAGAGTTGGTAGATTTCTTGCATGATCCTTCCAGATACCAAGCTATTGGTGCTACCATGCCTAAGGGTGCTCTTCTAGTGGGTCCTCCCGGAACAGGTAAAACTTTGTTAGCTAAGGCGGTAGCCGGTGAAGCTAAGGTTCCGTTCTTCTCCATTTCCGGTTCTGAATTTATTGAAATGTTTGTTGGCATGGGTGCGGCCAGAGTAAGAGACTTGTTTAAACAAGCTCAGGAAAAAGCTCCTTGCATTGTATTCATAGATGAAATTGATGCTATTGGCAAGAAACGTGACAGCGGTCAATTCGGCGGCAATGATGAAAGAGAGCAGACCTTGAATCAATTGTTGGCTGAAATGGATGGCTTTGATGGTAGCAAGGGTGTTATCATCCTAGCAGCTACTAACCGTCCGGAAGTTTTGGATAAGGCGCTCTTAAGACCTGGTCGTTTCGACCGTAGAATTCCTGTAGAGTTACCTGATCTACAAGGTCGGGAAGCAATCTTAAAAGTACACTCCCACGATGTGAAGATGGATGAAGCTATTGATTTTCATTCCGTTGCTTTAGCTACCAGTGGCGCTTCAGGTGCTGACTTGGCCAACATTGTGAACGAAGCAGCCTTGCGTGCTGTGCGTATGGGTAGAAGCATAGTTAAGCAGGAAGATTTGGAAGAATCTGTAGAAGTAGTTATTGCCGGTGCTCAACGTAAAGGTGCAGTAATTTCTCCTGAAGAGAAGAAAATCATTGCTTACCATGAAATTGGCCATGCTTTAGTGGTAGCAAAACAAAAGAACACGGCTCCTGTACACAAGATAACTATTATTCCTCGTACCTCCGGCGCATTAGGTTATACCATGCAAGTGGCGGAACAGGAAAATGTGCTCATGACTAAAGAAGAACTATTTAATAAGATTGTAACCTTTACCGGCGGACGTTCTGCTGAAGAAGTAGTTTTTAATACTATTACCAGTGGTGCTGCTAACGACATTGAGCAAGCTACCAAGCTTGCCAGAGCCATGATTACCAGATTTGGTATGAGTGAAGACTTTGATATGGTAGCACTGGAAACAGTGAACAATGCTTATTTAAGCGGCGATGCAACTTTGGCATGTTCACCGGAAATGTCCGCAAAGATTGATGAAGAGGTTTTGGCAACAGTCAAGAAAGCTCATGGTATTGCCAAAAAGATTCTGGAAGAAAACAGAGCTAAGCTGGATGAATTGGCAGCTTACTTATTAGAGAAAGAAACTATTACCGGTGATGAATTCATGGCTATTTTAAATGGCACAGACGTTCAACAACCGGCTGCTGCTAATACAGAAGCAACAGTAGTAGAAGTAACGCCACCTCCGGAAGCTTAAGAAAAAGTAAAATGTAAAAATCCCGACACCTATGGTGTCGGGATTTTTTGCTTAATGGGTTAATGTTAAACGGATTAACTTAAAAATCAAAGCTGTTCAAGAGGTTCATGAATATTTTAAGAGCTTTCTCTGTACTTGGTCTTGGGTATTTATGAATTGTTGTAAAACAAGTAATATCATCAGGTGGATCTGATAATCTGCAATAAGTGAACCCACCTAAACTAACAGCATATTTTGCCAACCATAAGGGCACTAATGACCATAAATCTGTATTCTTAATGAGTTTCATCATGACAGGGGCACCCAGTATTTTCATATATGATGTATATAATTCAGTAGGCCAGTAGCGATCGTGCCACATTTTATATTGAGGGCACCAATTAATAAAAATTTCTTTTCCTAAATCAAGAGAACTATTTGGAATAACTATTTTGTTCGCATCTTGAGGTTTGCCGCACTTTAAAAGAACCATGGGCATGGTACGCCAAGGAACGCTGACTAAATTATGATGTACGATGTCTTTCCATGTAAAGGCAATATCCATACGCCTTTGTTCGACACCCGTTAAAAGAGTTCCAGAGTGTTCTGAATAAATTTCCAACTTAATTTTGGGCTTATGTTGCATCAATGCAGTAAAAAGAGGAGGGAAAATATACTCATTTAGGGTATGTACGGCACCGATAGAAAGTATTAATTGTTCCCCTTGGGCTTTAAAATTAGCAGTTTCTTCCCATAATGCACTCCAGCGCTTTGCGATACGTAAAAATTCTTCCCCGGATGGGGTTAAAGTCATTTCTTTCATGCCATGTCCACGGTCTAGAAGAATAACGCCTAATTCCGTTTCTAAATTTTTGAGCCGATGTGTCAATGCGGTTTGAGATATGAAAAGAGTTTCCGCAGCTTTGGTGATACTTTTATTTCTAACAACAGCAATAAACGCTTGTACATCATGGACTTGCATGTTTAGCCCTCTTTCTAAGATATACTTACATGTATGTTGTAATCATATTTACAACATACATGATACATGAAAATAATTGATAATTCAACAATATTATATTCATTTTACTGCTATATATATTTGCTGTAAAATCGAATTATAAAAAGAGAATTCAGAAAATGATTGCTTATTGAAAGGAGCTTGTAAATGTTGGAAGGAAAAAAGATATTGGTAGTAAGTGCACACGCTGCAGATTATGTTTGGCGTAGCGGAGGAACAATTGCACATTATGTTAAAGGTGGCGCAGACGTACATGTAGTTTGCCTTAGCTATGGAATCAGAGGGGAAAGTAATGATTTATGGAAGAAGGGGGGACAAACTTACGAGAGCGTCAAAACTATCCGCAAAGGGGAAACATTGAAAGCCGCAGAAATTTTAGGTATTAAAGAAAAAATGGAATTTTGGGATTTACAAGATTACTGTATGAACTTAACACCGGAAATTTATAACAGGTTGGTTGCTAAGATTAGAGAAGTACGTCCGGATATAATTATTACCCATGATAAATATGATGTACTCAATCCTGACCATAACCATGTAAGTGAAATGGTAGTTGCTTGTAGCATTATGAGTAATTCTTCTGGAGTTTTGATAGGTGACACTAAAGTTACAAAACAGATGCGCTTGTATGGTTTCGAACCGCACCAAACGGAACTTTGTCATTTTCAACCTGGTAGTTTTGTGGATATTACTGATGTGTATGAACAAAAGGTTGCAGCAATGCAATGCTTTCAGGCCCAGAAACATTTAATTAAATATTATACAGACAGAGCTTTTTTAAGGGGTAATCATGCTAAAAGAATCTCTGGCAATCAAGGTATCAAATACGCAGAATGCTTTGCAAATTATTTTCCGACTGTTGGAAATGAATTATATTAATTAAAGGGAGGAAAGGAAATGAAAAACATGAAAAAAATTATTGCTGTTTTGTTGGGAATTAGTGTAATATGTGCAGGTCTTGTGGGGTGTTCTAGTGGTAAGAAAGCTGACAAAGCAGCTAAATCTGCATCTGCTGGCGACAAAGCGGCTAAAGCTTGGAAACCATCCAAGACTATTACTATTGATGTAGCTTTTGCTCCTGGTGGAGATACTGATTATAACGCAAGAATGTATGCAGATAAATTAGGTAAAATACTTGGGACATCTGTTATTGTAACAAATGTTACGGGTAGTGGTGGCGCAACCGCCTCAGGAGAAGTAAAGGGGGCAAAACCAGATGGCTATACCGTATTATTTACACATACTTCTTTCTTTTTGAACCAAGTAGCAGGTATTACAAACTATGGCCTAGAAGCATTTGACTTTGCTAATATTGCTGGTCGTAGTGCTGGTTGGGCTATAGTAGCACCTAAAAATCTTGGTATTAAAAGCCTAAAAGAAATGGTGGAAAAATCCAAGACAGAACGTATTGTTTTAGGTGGTTCAACTGGTGCAACAGGATCTATGGTTGGAGAACAACTAAATAAGCTAGGTGCTAAGTTTAATGTGGTTGATTATGGCAGCGCAACTGATAAAGTTGCAGGTTTAAAAAGTGGCGACATTCAAGTAACTGTTGTTCCAATTCTTACTGCTATGCCTTATGTTAAAAGCGGAGATTTTATTGTATTGGGATTAGCTGAAAAAGAACGTAATAAAGCTTTTCCGGATATTCCTACTTGTGCTGAACAAGGTTTCAATGTAGCAGCGCCAACTTATTATTTTTTTGCTTTCCCAAAGGGAACACCTAAAGAAGTTATAGATACATTTAATAATGCTTGTGAACAAGTTTATAAGTCTAAAGAATATCAAGATAAACTGATCAAGTCTTATTCTCAAACTCCTTTCTTCCAAAAGGGTGCAGACGGAGTTAAACTTTTGGATGATTTTGCTAAATCAGCAACTGAAGCTTTTAAAAAATAGATTCTGAAGTATCGATAGGTAGTTATTACTATTATAAAGTGATAACTGCTTATCGATTAATTTAAAGGAGTACAATATGCAAATTGAAGACAAAAGAGATTTAATAACTGCAGTGGCATTTTTTTTGCTTGGTGCTGTAGTTATTGTGGCATCTTGCAATATTCCTGTAAAAAATGTCGGTGGCGATATAGGATCTGCTTTTTTGCCACAGATGATAGCTGGAATTATGACTTTTCTAAGCATTATATTATTTGTTAAGACAATTGTTCGTAGTCGTAGAAGAGAGAAAATTAAAAAAGAAGATATTGTTCAAGAAAAAAGTGGAGCGATTACTAAGAAACAGGGCTTTTACGGAAACAAAGCTGTTTTTGTCAGCTTCATAAATCTTTGTGTATATGTTGGACTATTTAAGCCATTAGGGTTTATCATAAGCAGTATTTTATTTTTAGTATTGCAAATGGGCATTATGACTGAAGATAGTAAGGCAACTCCTAAAAAAATCGTGTTATGGATTGTACTTTCAGCCATAACAGCAATAGCTGTATATTTAATTTTTTATGAAGTATTTTCAATGCCATTACCTATGGGTATTTTAGAAGATGATGAATAAATAAGAATAGGAGTATATTATGGCCGAATTGTTTACAGTATTTAATGGTGTTACTTTATCACTTATTTTGTTAGGTAGTGTTGTTGGTATTATCTTTGGTGCTATTCCAGGCTTAAATGCTACTATGGCAGTTGCTCTTTGCTTGCCATTTACTTATGGCATGGATTCTGTTAATGGTATTTCATTGTTATTGGCGTTATATTTTGGCGGAATTTCAGGCGGTCTTATTTCTGCAGTTTTATTGAGAATCCCTGGAACACCAGGATCACTGGCAACTGTTTGGGATGGCGGAAAGATGGCTGAGAATGGTGAACCTGGCAGAGCCTTGGGTATTGGTATAACATATTCTTTCATTGGTAATATTTTTGGCATAGTTTGTATGGCGCTTATTGCTCCCCAATTAGCAAACTTTGCCAGTAAATTTGGACCATGTGAATATTTTGCACTAATGTTTTTTGCATTGACATTAATCTCTACATTGGCAGAAGGAGATATGACAAAAGCCCTTATTTCTGGATGTGCTGGACTTCTTGTCGCTATGATAGGTGTAGCTCCTATGGATAATGCTAGAAGATTTACTTTTGGTATTCCTGACTTAAATAATGGCTTTGCTCTTATTTCAATGATGATAGGCTTTTTTGCTATTACAGAGGTTTTAGATACTGTCAAAGATAAACAACCAGAAGGTTATCAAAAAGTTAAATTTGAAATGAAAGGGTTAGGCTTTACTTTTGCAGAGTTTGTTGACCAATTAGGGAATATGTTTAGAGCTGCTCTTGTAGGTCTTGGTATTGGTATATTACCTGGCATTGGTGCAACAGCAGCCAATATTTTAGCTTATGTAACCTGCAAATCAACATCCAAACATCCTGAGCGTTTTGGCACTGGTAGTATGGATGGTATTATTGCATCTGAAACATCAAATAATGCGTGCTGTGGTGGTACTATGATTCCGCTGGTTGCGTTGGGAATTCCTGGAGATGCAGTAACAGCAATAGTATTAGGCGGACTAATGATACATGGCATTGTTCCTGGACCGCAAATGTTTGTTACTAATGGTGATCTTATTAATGATATGATGATTGCTTGTACCATTGCCAGTATAATAATTTTTATTTTACAAATGGGAGCTATACATTTTTTTGTTAAAATGTTGTATATACCAAAAAGCATCTTGCTATCCATTGTAGCTTGTCTTTGCATAGTTGGTGCATACGCTAATAATAATAGGGTCTTTGATATTTATGCTGTGTTAGTTTTTGGAGCACTTGGTTTTGCTTTTAGGCGTTTAAAAATACCAACAGCGCCTTTTATGCTAGCTTTTATTTTGGAGAACTATTGTGAAACATATTTGAGACGTGGCTTGGCGACATATGGTAGCATAGATCAATTCTTTACACGTCCTATATCTGCAATATTTATTATGATTGGTATAGGATCATTGGTATATAGAATTTATAAGAATTATAAAGCAAGTAAGACGAGCGTTACTGCTTAAAGCATTTGAGAAAGGAGAAGCAATATTATGCCAATAGGGAAAAGGATATATTTAAAGAGAGAAATGCCTGATTATGATGTAATGATGGAATTCAAAAAGATTCCGGCTTCTAATGTGGCGGATGTTATGGAACGCAGTTGTGCTATGAATCCTCGCATTCATTTAGTAAGTACTCCTAAAGAGCAAATGAATGTTGGACCAGCGTATACAGTAAAGGCACGTGCTGGTGATAATTTAGCTCTTCATGCAGCCTTGAATTATATTGGCGAGGGTGATTTCCTAGTTGTTTCAAATGAAGAGGACAATACACGGTCTCTTATTGGCGAGGTAATGATGGCATATTTAAAATATACAAAGAAAATTGCCGGAATTATCGTAGATGGTCCTATCCGTGATATTGATGAAATTAGCAAGTGGGATTTCCCTGTTTATGCTACAGGTACTACACCAGGAGGCCCTTATAAGGAAGGGCCTGGAGAAATTAATGTTCCAATTGCTTGTGGGGGTATTAGTGTTAATCCTGGTGATATTATTTTAGCGGATCCAGATGGTGTTATAGTCATTCCTAGAAAAGATGCGGCAACTGTTCTCAAGGCTGCCGAAGAATTTCAAGCTAAAGATGAAGGTAAGCTAGTAGCATCTAAAAATGGTACAGCTAATAGAGAATGGGTAACAAAAAGTTTACAGGCAAAAGGATTTGAAATTATCGATGATGTATATAGACCATAGCTAAAAAAAGCCCGACACCGGTGGTGTCGGGCTTTCTTGTTTAGCAGGCCAAAAAGGAAACATTACTCAATGATTCGCTTATTCTTTGATATCGTCTAAAATTTCTATAAAGTTATCAAGGTTGATAGTCTTTTTCTTTAATAACAAGTCTACTCGTAAAGCCAGAAGCGGGTGCTGACTCATAGCCTTGGCTTTAATGAGCGCTATCTTTATTTCGGAAGTGATGGCGATTTGGGGCCAATTTTCCAGAGCGTTTAGGGCATAGGCTCTGATTTCATCATAGATAGAAGTTAAACCGGCAATAATAAACTCCACACCTTCCTGAGGCTTGTTGCTTAAAGCGGTAAGAATAGGCTTTAAAGCTTCTGGGGAAGTAGCATATTCTGCTAAATGTTTTTTAGCAAAGCCCAGAACGGCATGGAAGCGACGTTTGTTTTCCGTCTGGAGCAAGAAAAAATACAACTCCGTTTTGGCAGGATATTCTTTTAACAGTTGCATTAATTTCAAATGAATGTCCATGTGCAAAGCCAGCGCCAGGCTTACGGCCAAGTTATTTACAGAACCGTCCTTGCGCAAAAGCTGAGCAGTGATGATGGGTAGCCAATTTTTTTTGAAGATTAATTTTTCCGTTTCACTAATTAAGAGATGGCACTGGTTGGAACTTATCTGCTGCCAATGTTGGTTTTCTGCTATAGCCGTTAAAAGTTCTGCCAAATTAAAGAGACCTGCAATATCTTCCAGGGTGGATGTATATTTGGTAGCGTGATGCAACAATTGCTTAATGACAGTATATAAATCAAAGGCAGGAATTTCTTCCTCCAAGTCAAGATCATCACCATTTTCGTAGTTAAGCAGGAAAAGTAAATAATTATGAATGGTGGATAAGATACCATTGTACATATTGTGACTTAGTTCAGGACGTGCTAAGGTTTCTTGTAGCTGACCTTGTTTTAAGACCAGGAGAGCAATGCCAGGATAAGGAACTGTCAGGTCTGCGCCATGACAGAGTAACCATTCTTTTTCTTTGGGGGTAGTAAATTCATATTCTTCCATACAGCAAATTTTTCCCCAACCGGTGGTATGTAGCATAAGCTCCCAAGCTTCCTGGTCGGAGAGAGAAGAGCTTAATACTAAGGCAAAAAGTACATAGCAGGTAAACTCCTCGCATCTTGCTAACATTAACAAATCTTGTTTCAGCTTTTTAGCAAATTTTTTGTCTTTGGGATTAAGCAAAATTAACCCGGCAATAACTATGGCAAACTTTACCGCTTCCCGTTGAGGAGCATGATATAACCAGCTTAAGGCTAATTTTTGTAGAGCAGGATTCAGCTTCTCTGTTTCCAGATGAGCTACCAGTGCTTCATGATAGATAATACAGGGAGAGCCACACACACCTAAATAAAGCATTACGGCATTTTCCTGAGTAGGAGTACTGCTGTAAGACATTAAGGCTTCATAGATGTTTTCACCCAGAGGATTATCTATCATTTCTTCTGTGGTGGCAAGATAGGCATCGGCAGCACCCAAGTCCAAAGCAAGCACGGAATCTGTGGCTGCCATAGCTCTATCAGGTAAAGAGGTAGCTTGAAAGAAACCATCTTTTCCTATATTGTCTTGTACATATGCAAATATACTTTGACCCTGTAACCAAGGTTCTGTTTTTTTAGCCATAATCATATCCTCAATTCAACAACAATATTACGAAGTTGCCTTATTATAGCATACTGCAAAGCATACCTCAATTTTCCAAAGCTTTTTGCAAAGCGGTAATTCCTTTGGGAATATCTTCCTTGGCAATCCCGGCAAAAGAGAGTAAGACTTCGGGAGCGTGCTGGTGGGAAGTACCTAAAATAGGAATAACACGAATGCCTTGCTGCAAAGCTTTCTCTGCCAAGGCTTGCGAAGTTAAGGGATAAGTTAGGGCGATACGCAGATGCAAACCAGAGGCATAATCTAAGATTTCTACTTTGTTACCAAATGTTTTAAGTAAGGCTTGTTGAAGCAAATAATTTTTCTCATTATATAAAGATCTTAATTTTTTTACATGACGAGCTAAAAAACCTTGCTCAATGTATTCGGCTAAAGCTAATTGTTCTATGGTAGAAGAAGTTTGATTGAAGTATTTTGCCTGTTTGCGGTAAGCCTTTAAAAGATGCTTTGGTAAAACTAAATAGCTGATACGCAGGGAAGGTAAAAGAGTCCGGGAAAAAGAGGCTAGATAAATAATTTGTTCACTATTGCCAAAACTATGCAGGGCAGGAGTAGGGGTATTGAGATACCTGAACTCACCATTGTAATCATCTTCCAGAATATAAACATGAGAAAGTTTGGACGCTACAATTAAGTTTGTCTTCTCTTTATCGGACAAGCTTCTGCCTTTGTAGGGATTAGCGGGACTAATCATGAGTAGCTGAGGCCAAGTTTCATTAGGTTCAGCTGGGTTAAAAGTCTTTACCTGCCAGCCGTAATTTTTACAAATTTCCTCTGCTTGAGGGAAACCGGGAGCTTCCATGCCAATGCTTTTCTCTTTCACAGGCAAGAGGGGCAATAGGATGGCAAGCAAACTTTGTAGACCTGCACCTACAATAATTTGCTCGGGAGTGGTAACAACACCGCGCGAGCTATAGCTGTATTGGGCTAATACTTTTCTAAGTGCAGCTTCGCCCTGGTAGTCGCCGTAGCCTGCAATACTATGAGGATTTCTTAGGGCAGAATTCAAGCAACGTCGCCACAAAGCGGTGTCAAAAGTGGATGTATCTATGTAATTATTGGAAAAATCGTAAAGCACCATGGGCATAGGTTTAACAGGCGAGACTGTAAAGGTCTTCTTTTGTTGGATGTGGGGCAAAAATTGTTCCACTCTATAGCCTTTACCGGGCATACTGCTAATGTATCCTTCGCTAATTAATACTTGATAAGCAGATTCCGCTGTAGTACGGCTGATTTTCAGGTCTGCCATGAGCTTACGGATAGATGGCAAAAGAGCCAGAGCAGGAAGATGCTCTAAAGTAATTTCCTCGCGAAAATAAGCGGCTACCTGTTGATAGATTGGCCCGGCTCCTGGTTTACGATAAAAGTTGAAGGTTGTAGCCATAACTGTACTCCTTGTTTTTGCAAAAAGAGTTAAAATATTGGTACACAGTATTAGTATAACATCTTAATTATTTTACGCAAGATTAGGCCAGAGGAGGGAAAAGGTGTTATAATAAATGTGTATCAAAATATAAGGGAGGTTTTTAGTATGAAACTACGTAAAATTATTGCCGGCTTAGCATTGTTGGGCTTAATTGCTATGCCTATGGTGGCAGGAGCAGCAGCAAAGACTGTTGTTAAAGACGACATTAAACCTGCCACTATAAAAACCGTGACAGACAAATATAAAGGAATGGAGCTGTCCTACCCGCAAGTTGAAGACTTGCAAAATGTAGCAGCCAGACACATCATTAACAGAGATATCATTGATACCACTGCTAAATTTATTGAAGAAAGACAAAAGCAAATTGAAGATGGTACTACCAACATTAAGGTTTCTTATCAAGTAAGATTTAATAAGGACAGTATCCTGAGCTTGACCATTATGGAAGAAGGACAAGACAAAGGTGCGGCTCATGCTTTCAAAACAATGAAGGGCATTAACTACAATTATCTGACCGGCCAAAAGATTACTTTGACAGAGCTGGATAAGATTGGTAAGAAATTTGATGTAGCACCTGAATTCACCGTTGATAAAATTAATGCTACCTTGAAGAAACAAGCTAAAGAAGGCAAGGTTACCTTGCTTCCTGATTTCAAAGGTATTACGGCTCTTCCCGATTTCTATATGAGTGGTAAGTTTGGTCTTGATATTTATGGTATCTTCAATCCTTACGAAATTGGACCCTATGCAGCAGGTATCCAAACCGTAAAGCTTGACTAAATATTATTAGTGAAAATCACTCGGCTTACGAAGCCGAGTGATTTTTTTGCCCCAAAGCCATGCGCTATGAATTTTTGTCATTAGTATGTGGTATAATAATGTTGACAGAATATTCGCTTTTTTAAAGGAATGTTTTATTATAGATATTTCGAGGAGAAGAAAATGAAACGGGGAAGCATTAAT
>Ga0268357_101647_pt1 | contig 13431 bp, 9 predicted proteins | sample BioMet10_FD_192466 | JGI IMG/M metagenome (GOLD analysis project Ga0268357, IMG submission 192466) | Sewage microbial communities from Oakland, California, United States - Biofuel 10 (Illumina Assembly) | ecosystem: Engineered > Wastewater > Sewage > Unclassified | place: USA: California... | reverse complement strand
TGATTTCTGGCGACGGAAAAGATTTTTGGATTGACGATTGTTCCGCCGCAACTGAAAACATCCTGCTTGCTGCTCATGCCCTTGGACTTGGAGCCGTATGGACCGGTTTCTATCCTGACCTTGAGCGTTGCGGCAAGCTGAGCACAATTCTTGGACTGTCAGATAATCTGGTTCCTTTGAATGTAATCCCAATGGGCTATCCGGCACAGAATCCTGCACCTAAGGATAAATGGAAGGTTGAGAACATTATATGGAAATAGTTTGCATGCTCGCTGCGCAGAGCGAAACGCTGCAAATGACTTGCAAAAAAAGATTAACTTTGTCTTGATGAATAATGAAGGAAATATGTCTGCCGGCAAATCGGAAAGTAGTATGCAGGTGAGCAGTGCGGGGAACAGGATTCCGCTTGCGGAACGCATAAGGCCCAAGAGTTTAGAGGAATACGTTGGGCAGGAGCATCTTGTTGGCAAGGGCGCAATCTTGCGCAATATGATTGATACCGGGAACATTTCATCCTTCATCTTATGGGGCCCTCCCGGTGTCGGCAAAACTACGCTGGCGTACATAATATCCAAAAAGCTTAATCGTCCTTTCTTTTCTTTGTCCGCTGTAAGTTCTGGAGTTAAGGAAGTTAGAGATGTAATAGCAAAATCAAAGGATAAAAATTTATTCTCCCGACAGACCCCTATTCTTTTCATTGATGAGATTCACCGCTTCAGCAAGTCCCAGCAGGATGCGTTGCTTGGAGCGGTTGAAGACGGAACTATTATTTTGATTGGAGCAACCACGGAAAATCCTTCATTTGAGGTGATTAGCCCCCTATTGAGCCGATGCCAGGTCTATGTGCTGAAAGAATTAACCGTCGAGAACTTAAATACTTTATTAACCCGTGCGCTTGAAAAAGATGAATACCTTAAGACTCTAAATATTAGGGTAAAAGAGAAAGAGGCGCTGTTCCGATATAGCGGAGGTGATGCCCGCAAGTTGCTGAATGTATTGGAGATAATTACAAGCACGTATGAGGCGTCAGCAATAAGTTCTACTGAAATAAGCTCTGCTGCAATAGGTTCTGCTGCAGGCGGACGAGCAAAGTCTGACACAAAGTCCGGCAAAAGTTCAACCAGGAACATTCATGCGCTTGTTATTGACAATGAACTTGTAACCAACAGGTTGCAGGAGAATATGTCAATGTATGACAAAAACGGGGAGCAACATTATGATATTATTTCTGCATTTATTAAAAGTATGCGCGGTTCTGACCCGAATGCAGCAGTGTATTGGATAGCAAGGATGTTGAAGGGCGGAGAGGATCCTCTTTTCATAGCACGGCGTATGGTTATACTTGCTGCAGAGGATATCGGTCTGGCCAATCCAAACGCACTCCTTCTTGCGCAATCAACCTTTGCGGCCGTCCAGCAAATTGGACTTCCGGAGGGACGCATTCCACTTACGGAGTGTGCTATCTATCTAGCAACCAGTCAAAAGAGCAATTCTGTCATTAAGGCTATTGATGGAGCAACGGCTTACGTTGAACAAACTGGTGATTTATCTGTTCCTCTGCATTTAAGAAATGCCCCTACCAAACTTATGAAAGAGCTTGGATATTCAGATGGTTATAAGTACGCGCATGAATATGCCGGTAATTTTGCCGACCTTGAATTTTTGCCGGAGGAGATGAGCGGCACCAAAATTTACGATCCCGGAGAGAATAAAAAAGAAGATGAAATCCGTCAGAGAATGAGGCGGTTCTGGCCAAAGTACAAGTATTAGCCAATTCCCGGCTAGTTTTACTCTGTTTGTATTAAGTATATTTTGTAACTTTGCGGCCGTTGGATGGAACGGCCTGCTTATTGCGTCTCTTTTGTGGCCGGTTGCAATTTGTAACGTTGTTTCTTACATAATAATTTTAAACAAAAAAAGTATGAAACCTTTAGCTATAGAGAATGTAAAGGATTACAAAAATGGAATGTTCTTTCTTCTTGCTGGTCCCTGCGTGGTTGAGGGTGAGGAGATTACATTTAAAATCGCCAAAGAGCTCAAAGCTATTACAGAGAAATATCAGGTGCCTTTCATATTTAAAGCGTCTTACAAAAAAGCCAATCGTTCAAGTATCTCATCATTTACTGGAATTGGTGATAAAGAAGCTCTTATCATACTTCAAAATATAAAAAAAGAGTTGGGCATCGCGATAGTTACAGATATTCACAGTGTTGCAGAGGCTGACTTGGCAGCCTCCTATGATGTGGATATGCTGCAAATTCCCGCTTTTTTGTGCAGACAGACAGAACTGCTTGAAGCTGCCGCAAAGACGGGAAAATATGTAAATATTAAAAAGGGACAGTTCTTATCTCCTGAGTCTATGCAATTTGCAGCAAAAAAAGTTACAGATTCAGGAAATGATAAAGTGATATTAACGGAGAGAGGAACAACATTTGGGTATGATGATTTGGTTGTAGATTTTAAAGGAATACCAAAAATGCAAAAGTTCGGGTTTCCTGTAGTTCTGGATGTTACGCATTCTCTTCAGAAGCCTAATCAGATAAGCGGAGTAACCGGAGGTGAGCCTTGGCTGATTCCGCATCTTGCAAAAGCGGGACTTGCGGTTGGAGCTGATGGTTTATTCATGGAGACTCACCCGGAGCCGTCAAACGCTAAGTCAGACGGTGCTAATATGCTTAAACTAAGCTTAATGGAACCTTTGATAAAAGAGCTTGTTGCTATTAGGAATGTACTAAAGTAAAAGAAGGCAAATTATTTGGAAACAGAAAATTGTCTGAAAAAAGAAATTTATTAAACACAATATAAAATGTTTTTAACGTCGAGTTTTTCAAAGAGGTATGAAAAATTACCGGTAACCATCTTCGATGAGGCGGCTAATGCAGCCAAGATTGTTGTAGATGAGGTTATTAAACAGTCTAAAGAGAAAGCAAAGAAGGGTGAGAATCTTGTCCTTGCACTTGCTTCTACGTCTGCGTGTCTTGCAGTTTATGAAGAAATGATTAATGCTGTGAAAGCAAAGAAGTTGAGCTTCAAAAACATTGAAGTTTTTGATATGGATGATTTCTATCCATTGGACCGCAATGAGTTACAGAGTCATTACAGGTTTATTAAAGAGTGCCTTATTGATGATATAGATATTCCTGCAAAGAATGTTCATTACATAAATAGCAATAAAATGGATGATGTCCAGAAATATTGCAAAGGTTTTGAGGATGAAATAGTAAAAGCTGGAGGCATTGATATCTTGATTACCAGCAATATGGGAATGAATGAACCGGCTTCTGCATATAACTCTGAAACCAGAATAATTGCGCTTAACTACTCATCCAGAGTTGCAGCGGCAAGTGATTTCTTTGGTGTTGAGGATGTTCCCTATTATGCTATAACAATGGGTATTGCAACAATTCTTAAGTCTAAAGAAATTTATTTTTTGGCTTGGGGAGAAGGTTCCGGGAACTCTGTAAAAGCACTTGTCGAGGGTGATGTTGACAGCATGAATCCCGCTTCTTATCTGCAGGAACATAAGAATATACACGTTTTTATTGACAATTCGGCATCTGTCAAGCTGACAAGAATTGATACCCCTTGGCTTACAGATAAAGTTGAGTGGACTCCGTATCTTATCAGAAAGGCAGTGTTCTGGCTTTGCAGAAAATTGAACAAGCCAATTCTTAAACTTACTGATAGAGATTATAATGATAACTTGATGTCAAACCTTGTAACTACAATGGGGCCTGCCAGTCAAATTAACATTAAAGTTTTCAATGATTTGCAGCATACAATCAGCGGGTGGCCCGGTGGAAAACCAAATGCTGATGACTCAACACGTCCCGAGCGTGCAAAGCCTTATCCAAAGAGAGTTGTCGTATTTAGCCCTCACCCTGACGATGATGTGATTTCAATGGGCGGTACTCTTGCCAGACTTTCTGAACAGGGACATGATATTTACATGGCATATGAAACAAGCGGAAATATTGCCGTCTTTGATCATGACGTTGTAAGATATCTGGACTTTATAAGAGAGAGCGCCGGTTTATTTGGCTTCTCTGATGAAAAGGCAAATAAACTTTTCACGGATATTAAAGCTGCTCTTGCTAAAAAGCATCCCGGAGAAGCTGATCCAATGATTGTCAGAGAGATAAAGACTGTTATCCGTCGCGGAGAAGCCCGTTCTGCTTGCCGTTATCTTGGAATTCCGGAGAGTCATGTCAACTTCCTAGCATTGCCTTTCTATGAGACAGGCGGTGTAAAGAAAAATCCGCTTAGCAGAAAAGATATCGATATTGTAAAGGCTCTGCTTCAAAAAGTAAAACCTCACCAAATTTTTGCAGCGGGTGATTTGTCAGATCCGCATGGCACGCATAGAGTTTGTTTCCAGGCAGTTATAGCTGCCTGCAATGAGCTTAAGAAAGAGTCTTGGTTTAAAGATTGCCGTATGTGGATGTACAGAGGCGCATGGCAAGAGTGGGATGTTGCAGAGGAGGAGATGGCTGTTCCATTGAGTCCGGAAGAGGTTAAGATTAAGAGAGATGCAATCTACCGCCACCAGTCTCAGAAAGATTATCCTTTGTTCCCTGGTTCAGATGCTCGTGAATTCTGGCTGAGAGCAGAGGAGAGAAATCATAACACTGCCGTAATATTTGACAAACTCGGCATGGCTGAATATCAGGCAATTGAACTATTTGTGAGATATAAATTTTAGTCCCGACAGATTTTTCTTTTGATAGATAAATAAGGTTCTTTATGAAGAGAATAGTAAAATCATTAATGCTCCTTGCGGCGCTGCTTTCTTTTGGAAACATAAATGCAAGGGGCATTTATGTTATTAATAACCAGATTAATATGAACACACAAAAAAATGAGACTGTGGACAAAGCATTGAATGCCGATAAAGAAGTTGTACGTAAAACCTACAAGGTGAAGCATGTTAAATTTGCGGTTGCGTCCCCTACTTTTTTGCAAATCAACAAAAAGTTTGAGAGTGAAAAAGTAACATCCGCTGCAATTGATGTGGTAAATTGGCCAAAAGCAAACGGTGATTACAAACCTGTCGCGAGCTTTAAAATAATGTATACTGATACAGATATTTATATTCAATACAATGTTAAAGAGAAGGCGTTAAAGGCTGTATTTGATAAAGATGAAGACTCGCAGCCTTGGACCGATGACTGCATGGAATTTTTCATTAAACCCTCAGACATCCCAAATGATTCTCTCTATTTTAATCTGGAAATGAACTGTATAGGATACGGTTTGCTTGGTATGGGAGAAGGGAGAAAGAACAGACATAAAGCTCAGCCGGAGGTTACAAAACTTATACGCAGATTTTCTACTCTTGGAAATAAGGCTTTTGGCATTAGGGAAATAGAGAAAGAAAATGATTTAGCCGGAAACAAAGTTAAGGATCGAGATGTTTGTGAAAGCTCAGATAAGCAGGAGATTTATGAGTGGACGATGGTAATTGTTTTGCCTATCAAACTAATATGTGAGGATGGTGTTAAGGCCTTGAAAGGCAAGAGAGTAATGGGCAACGTATATAAGTGCGGAGATGCAATGCCGCAGGCTCATTATTTGACATGGAACCCAATTGGTACACCTAAGCCCGATTATCACAGACCCGAATATTTTGGATATCTGAAGTTTGAAAAATAAGATTAAAGAATTTGGCAAGCTATTAGAAAGGATAGCCTATTCCAAAACTGAATTCAAAGTTATTATGTTTGAACCATTTGCCCGGTCCTATCCATTCTGATGAGGCCGGGTTAAATGTTTTAAAACCAAGATCTAATCTTAGCAGCGCAAAACTCAAATCCAGTCTCAATCCTACTCCGCAATCTAAAGCGATATGTTTGTAAAAGTCTTTGCCTCTGAAGATTCCAGCCGCATCTGTTTGTTTTCCTGTTGCGGCGTCTTTACCTCTGTCAAATGTCCAGATGTTTCCTGCGTCTGTAAATACAGCTCCGCGCAGTATCCAAAATACCGGAAACCTGTACTCCACATTTGCCTCCAGTTTTATGTCTCCGGTCTGATTGGAAATTCTCCATGCAGTATCCAGCTGCGCATAACCGGGGCCTAAAGTTCTTGGCTGCCAGCCTCTTAAATCATAAGCACCGCCTCCCCAGAATAATTTTTCAAATGGTAAAACGGAAGAATTTCCGTATCCGCGCCCAACTCCGCCAAGCACTCTCATTGCAAGCATGTGGCTTTTGTTCTGTCCTATCTTGATAGTATATACAGATGAGAATTCCATCTTATAATACTGTGAATAAGGAGACTTCCATATCAATTTTTCCCCAGCATCGTCGGTGGCAAAATTATTGTCAAACAGGCTTATCAAGTTTCCGCTCAAATCAATGGAGTATCTAAAATAGAAGAAGCTGTGAGCCGGGTTTGTGGATGCATCTGTGGTGAAGTAGACGTTTCCTCCTACCCCTAAATCAAAGTGATCCTTATATGAATTGCGCAAGAAAGGGTCATTCAGATTTTTATAGAAAGCCGTATCCAGATTGTAAAGTTTAACAATGTTTGCCTGAAGCAGATTTGCCTTAAAGAACCACTTGCCGTATGCATTCCACGTGTATCCGTAACTTGCTGACAATATGTTTCTTGTATACTCCGGACGCTTTTGATAGCTGTAAGAGGAAATAAATTCCGTGCGCGGAACAACTGCATTCTGGAACCATCTGTCGGGAGCTAAAAGAAAATTCGGAACACTAAGGGAAGTGCTTACGCCTAATTCAGTTGAGTGAACATCGCTATGTGGCTTAAACTGGAAATCTCCCATAAAACTTACGGAGAAAAGTTCACCCCCTCTGAATAAATTTTTATGATAATAAGAAAATGTAGGGGAAATTCCAAACAGCCCATTTGAATTTGTGGAGCCCTGCAAATTAACTTTATATCCTTGTAATGTATTAGCTATAAGCTTTATATCTGTTTTTACCTTTGATGAATCTGTTTCCATCAGACCTATGTTTACACTGGAAAAAAGGCCCATCTCGCTATATCTGCGGTAAGTGGCGGAGACTGCGTCAGCGTTATATTTGGAGCCTGGTACAATCATGTTCATTCTATTAAGAACTTTCTTGCGCACCAATAAAGTGCTTCCGGTTTTTGCACTGCGTCCAATCACATATATCTGCTTGTACTTGATGGTATCTATTTGAGAGCGTATCACAGAGATAATGCTGTCTTTATTTGCAATATCAACAGAATCAATAAGTTTTGGCATTCTCATCCTGCGCTGGAAATTACGCGTAGGCGTGATATAGACATTGCCAAAAGTAAATATTCTGTGAGGTTTTGCCTCTTTTGGTGTCTCATTCCTTGTAAAATCTTCTATCTTGACAGTTACGTGCGCCAGGCCATTATGCTTTAAAGTGTCAGCCACATAAAAGAAATAATTCTTTGTGAATCCATAGTAACCACTATTCCTATATACCAAGGACATTCTTGCAGACTCTTTTTCCAAAATATCTTCTGAAAGTATGCCCCGTTTTTTAATATAGCTATTTGAAGAGTCAGCAAGCATAATTCTATAAAGAGCCGTATCTTTAATTGTATATGCAATACTGTCAATCAAATATCTTTTTCCGGGAGTCACATAATAAGTTACCCTTGTCTTTTTATTCTTTGTTTCTACTGAATCCGTAATTTTATAGTTATAGTAACCTTTGAATTGCAGATGGTTAGCCATGTTTGTCTTTGAACTTTCAACTAAATCAGGGTCAAAAATCACCGGCTCCTGCCCTATTTTCTTAGCAAACTTATCCCATCCTTTTCCGCTGCCATCACCTGAATTATAAAGATTTATAAACGGATTAAAGCCTAATAAAGAGGTGTTTGGAGTTTGCTTAATATATTTCTGAAGGTCAGTAATATTTTGCTTGCTGTTTAAATGTCCGTCATCCGTTCCGTTATCAATAATCTCAATTGTGTTGCTTCTCAAAAGGCTTTGATTTTCCGGAATTACCCGAGTCATGCTGCAAGAAGAGAACAATGCTGAATACGTAAAGAGGACAGCCGATGCAATAGCGCCGGAAGTTATTATGTTCCTTAAAAACTTAATCTTCTTTGTGATATGTGAGTTAAAGTACTTCAAATGCTTAATGGTTCCTTTATAGGTTCCAAATTTAGACAAAAAAGATGAAAAATGCCCCTTAGAGAATAACATGCTATAATAATTGGCAGAGCATGAACAATCATTTGTAATTATAAATATATTTGTCCCCGCGTTTTAAATCCGAGTGACTTGGATTGCAAATTTTTGTTTAAAGTAACTCACTTACATTTTTAAAATGAAAAACAAGTACATTGATTTAGTTGAACAGTCTTTTGACTGGCCACAAGACGAATTTAGAGTAGAAGAGGGTAATCTTTTTTTCCATGATATTCCAATGATGGATATCATTGAGCAATACGGAACACCTTTGAAACTCACATATTTGCCTAAGATTTCCAGCCAAATTCAAAGAGCTAAAAGAATGTTTAACGTGGCCATGGCAAAGGTTGACTATAAAGGGTCTTATAACTATTGCTATTGTACAAAAAGTTCCCATTTCTCATTTATTTTGGAAGAGGCCCTTAAGAATGATATATTTTTGGAGACCTCATCTGCTTTTGACATCAATCTCATTGATTCTCTGTATGATGAGAAGAAGTTAAAAGAGGATATGACTATTGTTTGCAATGGTTTCAAAAAGGATACTTATATTGATAACATAGCAGAGAAAATAAATGGCGGATGGCAAAATATCATTTCTGTTATGGATAACCTTGGTGAGTTTGATGATCTTGATGAACACATAAAGGTTCCCGCCAAACTTGGGATACGCATTGCATCAGAGGAAGAGCCAAAATTTGAGTTTTATACGAGCCGGCTTGGCATAAGATATTCAGATGTAATTCCTTTTTATAAGGCAAAATTAGCTAAAAGCAAGAAGTTTACATTGAAGATGCTGCACTTCTTTATAAACACCGGAATTAGAGATAATGCATACTATTGGAATGAGTTGGCCAAGTGCGTAAATGTCTATTGTGACTTACGCGCAATGTGTCCTACCCTTGACTCTTTAAACATTGGCGGCGGCTTCCCAATCAAAAATTCGCTAGTGCAAGACTATGAATATGAGTACATGACGGAGGAAATTATTTCTCAAATCAAGACAATTTGCAAGTCACGCGGAGTGGCGGAACCAAACATTTTTACAGAATTTGGAAGTTTTACAGTTGGAGAAAGCGGTGCAACTATTTTTCAAATTTTGGATTGCAAGCAGCAGAATGACAGAGAACGCTGGTATATGGTAGATAGTTCATTTATGACCACATTGCCAGACACTTGGGGAATAAAGCAAAGATTCATAATGCTTCCTATTAATAAATGGAATTGTGAATATCAGCGCGTTTTCTTAGGAGGATTAACCTGTGACTCACAGGATTATTACAATGCAGAAGCACATGCAAATGCCATATTCTTACCGGTTGTTGAAGGCCGTCATGATGAGGAGCCTTTATATATAGGGTTCTTTCATACCGGTGCATATCAGGAGTCAATTGCCGGATACGGCGGGATACAACATTGTCTGCAACCAGCTCCAAAACACGTGATTATAGACCGTGACGAACACGGCGAATACTTCACAAAACTCTTTAGCAAAGAACAGTCTTACAAGAGCATGCTAAAGATATTAGGGTATTAAAATAAAGACGCTGTCTTATATTCAATGCAGCGTAATAATTTTATTAACTTTGCTGCATGCAGCTCTCAAACAAGCAAATAAAGGATATCCGCGCTCTCCAGCAGAAAAAATTCAGGCAGGAGACGGGTTTGTTTGTGGTTGAGGGAGAGAAGCTGGTAGAGGAGGCGCTGCACTCTGATTTTAATATCCGCGCGGTTTACAAATCTTCTGAGATTGGGGATGAGTGCATGGCTCGCATAAGCTCACTCTCTACGCCTTCACCTGTTCTGGCAGTAGTTGAACAGAATAAACAGTCGGAATTTAAAGCCTTTGCGGCATCCATATTTAAGAAAGCAAAAGAACATCATAATGAGAAATTCCCGCTATGTTTAGGTCTCGACGGTGTAAAGGACCCGGGGAATTTTGGTACAATAATCAGACTTGCAGACTGGTACGGCATTAACGCAATATTTGCATCAGAAGACACTGTTGAACTTTATAATCATAAGACTGTACAAGCTACGATGGGCGCAATATTCAGAACCTCAGTTATATACTGCAAGCTTGCAGAAGCAGTAAAAGAGTTTAAAGATGCAGGGTTGCCGGTTTACGGAACTTTTCTGGATGGAAGCAACCAAAACTGCGTAAAAAAACATGGTTTGGTAATTATGGGGAGCGAGTCATTTGGAATCTCCAAAGAAATAGAAAATCTGATACCCGCAGAACATAAATTATATATTCCGTCATATGGAAAAGACGGCAATATTAAACCGCGCAAGGAATTTTCCACATCAGAGTCTCTTAATGTTGCAACCGCAACTGCCATTATCTGTCAGGAGTTCAGAAAGGCTTAAACATTACAAAATCATTATTACTCTGTTAAGTTAAACGCAAGATGTTTTTTATTTCTAATTTTGTGACGGTTATGGAGTTTATATGAAAATCTATGGCGGTAGATAAACTGAAAATATTGGTTGTAGATGATGAAGCCACTCTTTGTCAAGGTATTAAATTTAACTTGGAAGTTGAAGGTTATGACGTGGATACAGCCTACAGCGCAGAAGAAGTCCTTAAGAAACCTGTCACGGAATTAGTACAATACTCTCTTATTCTGCTGGATGTAATGATGGGGGAGATGAACGGGTTTAAGATGGCTCAACTATTAAAATCCAGGCCGGAGACTGCAAAAATCCCAATCATTTTCTGCACTGCAAAAGATACTGAAGACGATCAGGTTGCAGGTCTTAATATAGGCGCTGATGATTATATTCCTAAACCATTTACCATCAGAACGTTACTTGCGCGTGTCAAAAGTGTTTTAAGGCGGACTTCCACAAACACTGACATTCATAATGATATCTTGGATTATGAATCTATTCATATAAATTTGAATAATAAGACATGTACGGTAGATGGTAAAGAGCTAGAACTCACAAAAAAAGAGTTTGAAATTTTAGTTCTTCTGCTGGAGAACAAGAATAAAGTTTTGTCCAGAGATGAGATTTTATCAAAAATATGGGGTGATGATGTAATAGTGGTTAACCGTACTATAGACGTAACAATCACAAGATTGCGCAAGAAAATAGAGCCATACGGAAAATGTATTGTTACTCGCTACGGATACGGATATATTTTTGAGGAGCCCATTCAGTAATACAATAATCCGATTTACAAGATGAAAATACGGAAAAACTACAAGCAGGTGCGTGAGACCTTAATGTTTGTATTGCTGCTGTCCGTGATATGGATATCTGCAGCAGTGTTTGTTTTTTTTCGTTATTCTAGTGAAAAAAGGTTCAAAGAGGATTTGATGAATGCCTCTTTGCAAAGTGTAAATGAGCATGTTGCGGAGACATTGGTGAATAAGGCGGGTTATTATTATGGACAATCGGGCAGGAGACTCTTCAATTCTTTGGACAGCAGCTTTAAAGATATTAAGAGAATATATCCGGACATCCGCATCACAATTATAAAGACGGACGGCCGAGTTCTTTATGATTCTTCTGAGGGGATAAAATCCCCTCAGATGCAGAACCACTCCTCCAGACCGGAGTTCAGAGATGCGATGAAAAGCGGGAATAGCTTTATTGTGAGGAGATTATCAAAAACAACCTCTGAAAATTATTTTTACTCCGCAACCAAAATAGAACATAGAATATCTGTCGGGAAGAATACAATGAACAGCTACATTGTAAGAAGCGCCCTTCCCTACTCCGTCTCACTGCAAAAGACACTTAGTCTGGGGCATTCTTTTGTTTGGTTTATTGCAGGCATGACATTGTTGCTAAGTCTTATGGCCGTACTGGTTATAGGACGTATAAGGAAAGATTCAGAGGAAATTGAATTCCAGCACAATAAGGCAATGCGGGAGGAAGAGGAGAAAATCAGAATTAAGAAGCAACTTACAAATAATATAAATCATGAGTTGAAAACTCCTGTCAGCGGCATTAGTCTTTGCCTGGAAACCATGTTGCGTAATCCTAACATGACTGATGAACAGAAACATGATTTTCTTGCCAAGAGTTACTCTGAAACTCAGAGGCTCAGCTCCTTGCTGCAAGACGTCTCTACTATTACCCGCATGGATGAGGCGCCGGATATGATAAAAAAGGAGAGACTATATTTAAGCAATATCATCAGAGAAGAAGTTGCGGCGGCAAATCAGATGATACTATCAAATGTACCTCAAAGAATGAAAATCACTCTTACAAATTTGGAGAGCAAACCATTGGTTATGTACGGGAATGACTCTTTGTTGCGCTCCATTTTCAGCAATTTATTAAACAATGCAATAGCCTATTCTTCTTGCACTGAGATAAATATTAAGTTAATAAAAGAGACTTCAGATAGGTATTTCTTTTCATTTTGGGACAATGGCGTTGGCGTTGAAACAGAACATCTGTCACATTTATTTGAACGTTTCTACAGAGTAGATAAAGGCCGTTCCCGCAAGGCCGGCGGCACAGGCCTTGGACTCTCCATTGTAAAAAATGCAGTTATAATCCACGGTGGAACAATCTCTGTAAACAATTGCCTACCAAGCGGTTTGCAATTTGACTTTTTCCTTAAAAAGAAATAGTTTTTGCTGTATCATTCCCTTACCGAAAAGTATCTTGTAATATCTCTTGTAATACTTTTTTTACATTTTAATTACCTGCATATAACATTGCAGTAACGGGCATGTAATAATTGCGGCGTTCCTTTGCATCTGTAAAAATCAACTAACAGATGGACGAGAATATATATAGTTCTAAAACATTTAAGCGAGAATTTATCATTTTTGGATTAGTATTGCTTGCATGCATACTAAGCGCAATTGCGGTTTTTGCAGAAAAGCAAAATATCTCTTACCATATAAAGGGTATTGTAAGAGACTCTACATCAGGTGTTCCCGTTGCCGGAGCAACCGTCGTGACAGAAAATAAAAAGTTCTACTCTGTTGCAGATGAACAGGGAGTGTTTGATGTTCCCATTAACCGCCAGGGAGTCTTTACCCTGTCGGTGACCATGATGGGATATAAGACAATATTGTTTAAAGCGGAGGCCGGGGCAAAGGATATAGTTATTAGTATGGTCCCGACGGCTGAGTCAATTAATGCTCTGGTTGTTAAAGGAGTAAAAAGAGTTGGAGGAGATATCGGCGTTATGCAGGCAATGAGAACAACCAATGCCGTAGTGAGTGGTGTTTCCGGCAAAACTATCTCCAATAACCAGGATAGAGATGCGGGTGAAGTAATCAGGAGAATCCCCGGGA
>Ga0268357_101643_pt1 | contig 13448 bp, 12 predicted proteins | sample BioMet10_FD_192466 | JGI IMG/M metagenome (GOLD analysis project Ga0268357, IMG submission 192466) | Sewage microbial communities from Oakland, California, United States - Biofuel 10 (Illumina Assembly) | ecosystem: Engineered > Wastewater > Sewage > Unclassified | place: USA: California... | reverse complement strand
GAAAATGATGGAATCTGCCATGGGCGGGCTCGGCGCGGTGATGACGATCTTCGTAATCTTTGCCGCATTTGCCGGCGTGTTCATCTTCTGGCTTGTCTGGGCCGGGGTGTTCTACCTTATCTCCAAGATCTTCAAAGGGGAAGGGTCCTTCAACCGCTGCCTCGAAGTCGTGGGGTACGGTTACCTGCCCCAGGTGATCGGCGCGGCCATTACCCTGATCGCGGCACTCGAATACCTACCCAAGGTCGTTGTCCCGCAGCTCACCTCCTCGGCCCTTCAGGATCCGACCGTCATTACCGAGGCTACAAAGGCCCTGATGCAGGATCCGGCCATGATGGCCTACACCCAGACCGCTGCCGTCGTCTCCGTAGTCTTTCTGCTCTGGAGCGCAAACACCTGGATCTTCGGGTTAAAACAGGTCCGGAAACTTTCCCTGCGCAATGCAGCGATCTGCGTGGGAGTGCCGGTCCTCATATACGTCGTCTATGCTATCGCAACGATGGCAGGAGCCTGAATGAAGACACTGTACCTTTTTGTTATCGCAGTCGCGGTCCTGCTCCTTGGGATCGGATCGGTATCTGCCTATACTACTCCGGACTCCCTTGCAGCCGCAGGAAACGTGTACGTCTCGGGAGTCACCTATGACCCCGGCGCCTTTTTTACCGGGGACAAGGGAACGGTCAGCATCTCGGTGACAAACGGGAACCGGAACCAGAGCGTGGTTATCGATCATGCCACATTCGGCGATGACGACATCAAACTCATGGGCGATCCCTACGATGTCGCCTCCAACATCGGGCCGCTCCAGACCCGGGACTACACATTCTCCATTGCAGCCGACGTCCCTGACGGGCACTACTACCCGCGGCTCTCCCTGAGTTACCGCGACGCAGGCAGCCTGTATTACCCGGCGGCGGTCTGGGTGGATAATACCCCGCTCGTGCTGGCAGTCATCGACAGCCCCGATTCCTATACTTCCGGCAAGAAGAGCACCATCGCTCTCCAGATCGCAAACCCGCGAAAAGCTGCGGTGAAAAATGCCGTTCTCGATATCTCCGGCGCCAGTGCGGACATCCTGCCGGCATCGACATACATCGGTTCCCTTCCGGCCGGGGCAAATACGCTCGTGAACTTTTCGGTGACGCCGAACGCGGAAACGACCCTGAACGTGACCCTTAATTACGATAACGGGGACAACCACCACAGTGTCTCCCGGCAGATCCCGATACAGTTCTCTCCCGACAAAAAGGATGCTACACCTATAGTGAGCAACCTCGAAGTGAAAAACACCGGAGGGACATTCGAAGTGACCGGCGATATCACCAATGCCGGTCTCTCCACGGCAAATGCCGTGACCGTGACGTCCCTTCCCCCGGCCGAGCCAGCCGATCCCTACCGTTCGTACGTGATCGGGGCGCTCAAGCCCGATGACTTCGGCAGTTTCACCGTGACGTTTAACGCGCAAAACCAGACCGAGGTCCCCCTGAAGGTGTCTTTTAAGGACACCGACGGGAATATCGTCACGTCCACGCAGAACGTGACCCTGCCCCGGTTCGCGGCACAGGAAAAGTCAGGCAGCGGATCCCTGCTCCCGCAGGTTGTCGGGATCCTTGCCCTGATTGTCTTTGCCGGCGGCTGGGTATTCTACCTTAAGAAGCACAAAGAGTAAACCCCAGCCCGGGCTCCAACACTTTTTTGGTTTTTAGTATTATCACTCCCGTTTCCCGGGCGAAGCGAAACACTCTTATCCGGCAAGGGAGCCAGTACTTTTCCATGGAAGGACAGGTACGGGATCCGGAAGAACGGGAGTGCGATCCCAACGAACGCTGGGCCCGGCAGCAGCGCCTCCAGGAGTCTTCGAAACACTTCGAAGACACATCGCACAACTGGAACGACCCGGAGAATGCGAAACGCTATGCACAAAATTCCCGGGGCGAGTTCGACGACCGGGTGCAGAGGACGATTGCCGGTCTCACTCTTAACAAAGAGATGCGGGTGCTCGATATCGGTGCCGGGCCGGGGACGCTTGCAATCCCTATTGCACCGCTCGTAAAGGATGTGACCGCGATCGAGCCCGGCGCCGGGATGGCTGCTGTCCTCATGGATCAGTGCCGGGCGCAGGGGATCGCAAATGTCTCATGCATCCAGAAACTCTGGGAGGATATCGACCCGGTCCGGGACCTTGACGGGAAATACGATCTCGTGATCGCTTCGCTCTCCTTGACGATGCAGGACATCCGGGCGGCGCTCCTGAAAATGGACGCAGTAGCAAGCGGTGAGATCTGCCTGTACTGGTTCGTGGACATGCCGTTCTGGGAGAAGATGTACGTGGAACTCTGGGAACCGCTGCACGGGTGCACGTATTACCCGGGGCCAAAGACCGACTTCCTTTTTGAAGTGCTGTACGAAGCCGGGATCTATGCGGACGTGATGATGATGCCGCTCCCCAAAGAGTACCGGTTTGGATCCCGGGACGAAATGACCGCGTTCTTCCGGCGCCGGTTCAAGGTGACGACCCGGGAGCAGGAGAAAATTCTCGACGCGTACCTTGCGCCGCTCGTGCAGGAGAAGAAGGGAGAGGTCGTGGTGTCCGGCAGCTCGACCTATGCGAAGGTCTGGTGGAAGAAAGCGGGAAGATCAGGATAAGGCTGCGGCCAGCGGCGCAAGGAACATCCCGTACATCAGGACAAGGCTGGCAAGAGCGGCAAATGCTGACGGTACCATTGCGTGGGAGAGCGGGATCTTTCTCGCACTTGCAAGGCCGTGGCCCCAGAGAAATGCACCCCACGCAAGCGAGATGCAGAACCCGGTACCGCAGACTGCCGCAAGGAAGAGCTGCGGCTGGTCTGCCATGTACAGCCCGAAGTTGACGCCGCCGGTGATCGCGAGGTACACGGCGTTTGCCACGGAACCGGCAAGCAGGATCAGGCCCGAGAGGAGCGGGAAGAATGCCGTACCGTAACCGGTATTCTGGAGCGCTGCGGTAAAGGGGCCGGTACCTTTGAATATCGCTGAGACGGCAAAGAGAAACGCCGAGAGCGCCAGCCACCCAAGCCAAAACGAGAAGACAAACACGGGATACGTCCCGAACACGATAAGGAACAGGTTCGGGAGATTCCCGTACAGGATCACGGGAAAGAGAAGAGTGGCATAGCCGATACACAGGACCAGACTGCCAAGGGCAATGAGAACGAACGGGCAAAAAAGATTGGGCCGGCTTTCCGCTGCCTGCCGGAAAAAGAGATCCGGTTGGAGGAGGAGGTTTTTGATCGCTGTTTTCCCGAAGGGCATCTCGGCCGGGGCCGGGGCACCGTCCGTTTCCGCGGGCCGGCGGGACCGGCGCCGGTGGATGAGATACCCGGCCGCGATCACGAGAAGCACGAGCGGCAGGCCAAGGAAGAGCAGAAGGAAGAGGAGACCCACGCCCACCATATTGGTCATGGGGGAGAGCCTCCGGATCCGGGACTGCACGGGGAATTATCGGTCATGATAATGGTGATGTCCGGGCTTTCCCGATATATACCCGGCACACGTGAATTATGATGGGGGTAGCTGTTCCGGGGAGCGGGAGGTCCAGCCCTCCATCTGGGAGAGTATGGTTCTGAGGTCCGATTCTCCGACGAAAGAGCCAAAACAGGGAGTGCTTCCAGTACTATTGGTGGCAGATCAACTCCCAAAAAAGAGAACATACCTTATTTGAAATCCTCTTCGGTCAGCCCGGCGATTACGATACAATGATGGATTACTCCGACCGTCAGCTCATCGTGAAGGGGGATCGCCAGATTATCAAACACCCCTTCTTTTTTCATGATGAGATGACTGCCTTTCCGGGTTTTACGGACATCCGTCCACCCACGCCGGTGGAGAATCTTCACCATATCCAGACCCGATACTACCGGTTGTTTCATGCAACAACCAGAATCTCACGGACATGAGGGAGTGCTTTTGCTGCCGATTCTGTCATGCATTCAAGGTATTCAGGAATAAGATCCTTCATTGACTGGAGTGCCTCTTCTTCCGTATTCCCCTGAGCCATGCAGCCCGGCAGACCCGGCACGAAGACAGAGAACCTCCCATCTTCTTCCCGGACAACCTGCACCTTGATCTTCATTACCACTATCTTCTCTGTTTGGGTTTATCTCCTTTATCGATCATGTAAGAAATATCTGGCACGGACGTCATTACAATACAAAAATTTCCGGCACACCGCTTTTGGCCCGGAAATCCCAAGCCGTACTGACATTCCCACCGGGCTTTTACGAGGGATATCCCGGCACGATCTGCCTCGGGATGAAAAAATTAATCGTATTTCTTAAAGAGCGCCGGGTTCTGCCGGTGGATCCACCAGCGGCGGATGTACCATGCGGACCCGGCCACGACAACACAGGCGCCACTGATGAGGGCAATGATTGTGACCGGGAACCCGGCCGATGACCCGGTGCCCGGTGTTACGGCTGAAACAAGAGTGGGCTGGGAAAACTGTTGTACCGTGGATATTCCGCCGGTGGGTTGCTGCGTGGTTGCCATCTGCGTGGGCTGGTATCCCATCACGGTCGGCTGCGGGCCGGTGTAACCGACATCTGCCGAACCACCATACGAACCGGAATGGATATTCTGTCGGCCATGGCTACTCGTGGGTGTTGGGGTTGGTGCGGCAGTAACCGGGCCGACCGGCGTACTGTTGACAGAACCGGTATAGGATCCCGTACCGGTTGCATTCACTTCAAGATACATCCCGAGATCTGCCGATGTCAGCGTATATGTGGAACCGGTTGCCCCGGGTATCGGCGTAAACGGTCCGGTGCTGCTGGCGGATCTGTTCCACTGCAGATCGTACGTTGCACCCGAGGGCGTAACTGCCCCGGCTATGAGCGTGCTCCCCACCTGAGGCGTTCCGGTAATCGCACCGATGCCGGTCAGGGGGATGGCGGTGACCGTGACCGGCACGGAAACGGTCTCGCCATCCACAGCGACAGTGATCGTCCCGGCCCCAAGAGAGGCAGGAGTAAACACCGTGGAATTCGCGCCTGTCGTGGTGGTGCCCTGCGCCGGCCCAAACGTGCCGGTGATCCCGCTGACCGAGTACGCTACCGGGATCCCGTCCGGGACATGGCCGAGGGATACGGTATTTGTACCAGCGGAATTGTTGGTCAGGTTAACCTGAATCGCAATGTTCTGGGGAATGGTGACAGAAGAAGAAGACGCCGTTGCGTTGAGGACCAGCCAGGGAGAATAGGTAAATGCCCTCCCGAAGAACAAGCCCGACGGGTCGCTGTTGCTGCCCCACCAGTTATTTATGGAACTAGTCAGGGTACCGTAATTGGAAATCGCAGGTCCGTATTGTGCGGTATTGCTATAGAACCGGGAGAAGGAAATGGACTGGATCGTGCCGCCATCATTAAAGATCGCACCGCCAGCGTTTGCCGAGCAGCCGGTAAACATGGTGTTGGTGATGGACTGGATCGTGCAGCCAGGGTAATTATAGATCGCGCCGCCGCCATAGGTTGCCGAGCAGCCGGTAAACGTGGTGTTGGCGATGGACGAGATTGTGCCGCCAGTATGGTAGATCGCGCCGCCATTGCCTGCCGAGCTGTTCGTAAATGTCAGGCTGTCAAACGTTACACTACCAGAAGAAACAGAGAAGATCGATGACCCGCTTTTTGTGCCGTCAATGATGGTATTTGCCGCTGTGCCTCCATACGATGTGTTGGCCCGGATCGTGATCGTTGTGGAGATTGGGATGCCGTGAAGGTAATAGGTTCCCGGGTTCAGGATCACCGTACCACCGCTGCCCGCGCTGGTGATGGCGGCATTGAAATTAGAGATATCCGATGAACCCGACCCGCTTGGATCGGTGGTGATCGTCGCTGCCGTTACGGGTGCGGCAAACGCAAGAAGCGCAACCAACAGCAGTGCAAAAACAGTACCGCAGGCATACAACCAGTTCTTTTCCGGACCCGGCATTACAGAATCATCTCGCGGATGAGGGGGATTCCCTGTGTTACCCGGTAATCTGCTACCGGCAGGCCTCAGTGCGAAACGCTCTTTTTCGCGGATCGTACCTACTTGCGAGTCCCGGACATCTGTTCATGTACCGTTTCAAACAAACGACCATAAATGAATCGAAATATTCCGGGGGCGTTATGAGGGAGGTCCGGAAAGGGGACTGGCAGGTCCGGGACGCCGGGTGTCTGACCGGGATACTCCCTGCTGAAAGGGTAGGTCTCGGGGGATCGTTTCTCCGACGGAGAGACAAAGCGGGTGATCCCTCAAAACCGGTTTCCAGGGGAAATCGTGTCCACGCCCATAAAAATTCCTGTTTTAATCGCATATTTTCAAAAATGCCGTTATTATAAGGCCACGAAAACCTGCAAAATAGCGGGCTTCTGTTGGCAGGGTTTTTGGGGACGTGCTGGAGGTCATCTGAGGGGGAGATCGGCCGTCCGGTGGCTTCTATGGGCCGTTTTCCGGATCTACGTCGGAGAAATTAGTATGAGATGAGAGATATCAACGGTGATCGGGGCACAACGCTCTTGGGGGCAGGGCTGGCGTGAGGGGGGCGAGACGGCTTACCCTGTCTGGACATTTTCCCGCCCAAAGCCAATCCGGCCCAACATTTTTCGGCAATTTTCATTTTCGTCCGGAAAAATCCGGGCGTACAAACCTTCGTCCGGAATTTTTTTGGATTTTTCAGATTTCAATCCAAACTTTTTTGCAATTTTCAACTTTCGCGGCAAAATTTTTCCGGCAAAAAGAATTTCGCGGCCAGAAAAAGTGCAGGTTTTCGGATTCCATGGCCTGCGTTCCGGAGAACGGTTTACGACGGAGAAGTGAGTTAGTTGCGTAACTAACACCTTTTTTTCCAACTTTCGCGCTAACTTTTTTTTCTTTTTTCAACTTTCGACCGGAAAATTTTTAGGATTTTGGCTCTGTAGAAAACCGTAAGTGACATCCTGAATTTTGTTGCGAGGAGACCACGGTTGCTCGCCGCCTCGTCGGGGCTCGCCCCGTGGAGCAAACCCGTGCACGGGAAACACAATTGAAAAATTTTTATTCGGCAGGGGGGCAAAGAGGCTTCATCCCCGTGGGCTGCCTCCACCACAGGGAGAAAAGGGGTCACCCTCGCAAATACGGTTTGGTTCTGGGGAAATGATTTCTACAAAGCAAGGATTTTCAAATTTCGAGCCGAAAAAAATCCGGCCCACAAAATTTCGGACCAGAATTTTTTGGCCGGGAAAAATTTCAGACCGTGCGGGCGGGAGATGATCGGCCGGATCTATTTTGGGATGCCAGGACTGCTCTCGTCGTGAGTCCTGCAACAAGGGGCAGTTTTCCCGGCTTTTGCGGCGATCTTTTTGGAATTTTTTGATGCGAAAGTTCGCACAAAGCAAAAAAATCTAGGATAAGGGCCAAAAAAGTATCCGGTCGGCAGGGATCCTACTTCACGCCAACTATTTTATCCAGATAATCGGAAATCTTAAAACTTCAAACTTGAAATTTTTTCATTGAATTTATTTTCTAATCTAGGAGAATATGGCGCTTCATAATACGGATTATAATAACATTGGACATTTCCCGAATCATCAATACTTATCAGGCCTACGTTCGCCTTACAGAATTTATCCGTATTTGATAACGCCGGATTAATATGATCGTGATCTAGAATAACAAAAGACTTGTTAACGAATGCTTTGTATCGAAAGGCTTGAGTTAATGCACGAGACCAATTAGATAATTTAGCTTCATAAGCATATGAAATTCGTTTCTTGCTATTTTTCTTCACAAAAATTAAATCAGGAATACCGAAAAGTCCTGACATTTCTTCTTGCATCAAAGTTTTTCCTGACATCATGAGCTTATGGAGTTGCTCATTCCTCTTGATGGCCTCCACCATTTCCGATTCCGTTTTGAATGCCACGTTAGGTTCTCCAGCCTTGGTCGCGTGCGAAAAGATTTGCCGCAGTTGCAAATTGAGTTGTAAAGGCACCCTGTCTACCGATTTCAATACCGGATTCGTTAATCCGAGAATATTCATCAATGGCTGTTTGAATGATCTCGATCACCCGAGCATACCTATTTGCACCTGTTAACGATCGAATTTCCTGTAATTGTTTTGATATCTCCACGAAATAATGTTTGTAAGGTTCAATGCTTTGTGCACTACCATTGTATCCCTGAGAGAACATGGTGTCAAGATATTTGTTATCTCCAAAAAACTTGTCATGAACTAATGACCTGTTTTTCATTAAATCTACATATGGTGCATCGATCCAGTCAAGTAATACCGGAGAATATATCTTGTATGTTGGAACCCTGATCTCTCCAGGGTCTGTTTCTTCAAACATTGTAGAATTAAATATCCGCAAATTACCGAAGGAGCCAATAGTAACAATTGAGGGATTTGCTAGTGAAAATAATAGAGATTCGCTGTTAAGGTAACCTAAAACGACAATCATTTTATTTTTATGTAATATGTGGATGAAATTCATCAAATTCAATAAGATTGTTGCATCGGTAATTTGAGGGCCTCGCGGCACAATTTCTGTGATTAAATAAATTCCTTTGATCCCCTCTATACCAGTTATCCATGTAAGTAAATACTCGATAAATGGTTTATTCCGTAACATATGTCCTGTAAGAACTAATTGAAGAATTGCATCTTTTTTCGGGGTATGATGATCTCGAGAGTCTAAGAACGGAGTTACGAAGTTCGTTTCCTGATTCTGTACAAATTGCTCAACATCAGGGGCCCCATCGAAATATCTCGTCGGAATTACAAGATATCTAAAATTGTTTTTAATCTGAAAATCAACGCAATTATCAGCTACTATAGAACAGTAATTTGGAAATCTACCTGTGTCAAATCCTCCTGGCATCAAGGTATCTGGATAAAAATCATACGAATCCATTTTTTTAATAACTGCATTCGGATTGAAAAACTGTGGATCAAATATTGCTCTACTTTTTACTGATTGACTTAAAGATTCCACATTTGCCTTTTTTCTGCTACGGGGTGAGATAATTACACCATCCCCCGTTCCATCCTGTTGATAACTATCAATACTCCATTTATCTCTGTGACCTAACTGATGGTAAATTTCAAATGTCATCTCATTACCTCCAAGCAGAAATTGAGATCAATCATAAAATCTTCAAATGTTCTATAACGGCCGTACTGTTCAAAACTCAGCATATTTGTGACGAGTGATTTTATGGGTAAAAGATGTGTTTCAGTAATAGCTTGTCGATACCAGTTGTCGTTCATAATATTATCTGGAATCGATTTTCCCTCAACTAGTTGAGGAGAGAAGGGATGATGACCATTCAATAGCAATTGCATTAAAATAATTCCCAAATTGAATTGATCAGTCCTCCAATTGATCAGTGCTTTATTGTACCTATGTTGTTCAGGTGCTGCATAATCTTGCGATAGTGGTCCGCCGTATTTTGTTTGAGTGATCGAAGCTGAGTCAAGGACTCGAGCTATACCCAAATCAATAATTCGAGGAGAATTATCTTCGTTGATTAAGATGTTTTTTGGGTTAAGATCACGATGAACAATTTTTTTATCCCAGATAATTTTTAATCCGGTTGCTAACTGCTTAATAAAAATCAGCGCGGATAAAGGGGAATTAAATTGTTCCATCTTATCTTCGAGCATCGGTGAATTGAGGAATTCTTCAAGAATTAAGTATCGACTTTCGGAGATTTTTTGGAAATCGTAATTTTTTGGGTAGAATGGTGAATCAATCTGCCTTAATATTTCGATTTCTCTCTCAATCCTTGCTAACTCCCAACCTATTGGTCTGGAGGGGGAGGCATAATAACCAATTTTTAATGCTGCATATCCATAAATCGGATGATCAATTCTATAAACAATCCTTTGACCACCTTCATAGATTTTCAGTGGGTTTGCATAATTACAAATAACATCATCACATTTGATATCGTTCAAAAGAACGCCTCATCACCAATTACTTATTATATTGTTTTAAAAATCTCTGATATCATAATGATTTCCATTTACAACATACCCTTGTATTGCGAGCGGCGATGGCCCATTAATTAAATATTATTAACTTTTCGAAACAAATGCCATGTTGCATTCATCCCATTATTTTCTAAAAAAAGAATGAAATAAAAAAGAAAAATTACCCAACCTTCCTTATCCGGTCCATCGCTTCCCTGAGCCGCTCCATCGAGGCCGCGTACGAGAGCCGGATCCATCCCGGTGCATAGAACGAGCTGCCCGGGGTTGCTGCCACATGGCCCTTTTCGAGCCAGTCGGTCGCGATCTTATTGTCGTCGCCGGCAACCTTCACGAATGCATAGAAAGCGCCATCGGCCGGGGCGCAGGTGTAGCCCATCTTCCCGAGCTCGGCCATCATGAATTTCCGGCGCTTGTCGAATTCGGTGCGCATCTCTTCTACGCACTTCTGGTCGCCCTTTAAGGCCGCAACAGCACCCCACATCGCAAAGGTCGTTGCCTGCGAGACCGAGTGCTGCTGCACCTTGGACATTGCCTTGATGATCGCTTTCGGGGCCACCGCGTACCCGAGCCGCCACCCGGTCATCGCGTAAGCCTTGGAGAATCCGTTCACTGTGATCGTCCGCTGCGCCATGTCGCCGATGGACGCAAGCGAGACGTGCTCTTTGCCGTAGATGAGCTTCTCGTAGATCTCGTCCGACATCGCGTACAGGTCGTGGTCCTCGCAGAGGTCGGCCACGAGCTTCATCGACTTCTTATCAAACACCGCACCGCTCGGGTTCGAGGGCGAGTTGATCGAGATCATCTTGGTTTTTGCAGTGACCTTTTCGAGGATCGAATCGTCGAGCTGGAAGGTCTTCTGGTTCACCGGGTGAAACACCGTCTTCCCGCCCGCCATCTGGACGCAGGGCTCGTACGAGACCCAGGCCGGCGTGGGAAGGATGACCTCGTCGCCAGGGTTGAGGACAGCCTCCATCCCTTCGTAGATCGCGTCTTTTGCGCCACAGGTCACGATCACCTGATCGGGCTCGCAGGAGAATTTGTTTTCCTTGACGATCTTCTCGCTGATCGCCGCGAGAAGCTCGGGGATCCCGTTGCTGGGCGCATAGTGTGTCTCGCCCTTTTTGAGGGCGTCGATGCAGGCATCGGTGATGTGCTTCGGGGTATCGAAGTCAGGCTCGCCGATCGAGAGGCTGATGACATCGATACCCTCCCGCTGCATCTTCTTTGCCTTGTTCGTGATCTCGATCGTCGCGGAAGGGGCGATCGCCGCTACCTTTGCCGAGAGCTGCTTCATTGCAATCTTTTGACAAGCTTTACTGCGGATTCAACAGCACGCTTTGCATAATCGATCCGCTCGTTTGCTTCGAGCCGGCTCATGCCAGGCCCGGAGATGCCGAGCGTGACGGGCTTGCCAAATTCGAGCGAGAGGTCAATGATCTTCCGGGCTGCGTGCTGCACGACAATTTCGTCGTGCTGGGTTGCGCCCTCGATCACGCAGCCAATCGTAACGACCGCGTCGACCTTTCCTGCGGCAAGCATCTTCTTGATTGCAAGGGGCATGTCGAATGCTCCGGGCACATACAGGCACTCGGTCACTTCGGCGCCCAAAAATGCTGCGTGTTCCCGTGCCTCGATCTCCATCATGTAGGTGATGTCACGGTTGAACTCCGCAACAACGAATCCCAGTTTTACCGGATTTGTATCGCACATATCAGATCATCTCGTTTGTTTGCACATAAACCTGTCAATCGACCCTACCGCCGGGCAGGGCCGGCATCCTCGAATCCCTGGCGCTGGCCGGTGCCGGCGTTTCTCGTGAGGATATCCGGGTGGAGGAGCAGGTTTACGGCATTTTCTGCGTGTTCCCGGGTGCGCTGCTCCGCGAGCCACGCGAGCTCTGCATCGTCTTTGGCCTCGTCCTCGTGCACGAAGACCTCGACGATGTGGCGGTTGGTCATGAGCTGGCACATGATGAGCCCCTGCGATGCCTCGTGGGCGCAGAGCCTGTCCTTCTCCTTCGCCCCCGGCATCCCCAGAGCCATCACGATCTCGCACCGGCGTTCTTCAATCAGTTTCTTGCAGGCAACCGGCAGGTCTTTGACGCCCGGCACGGTCACCCGTTCGATCGCCACGCTCGCGTGCTTTTTGAGCTCGTCGATGGCGATCGCTCCCATATTGACGCGTGAGAAGGTGGTGTCTGCAACACCAACCTTCATCCCAGCACCTCGGCCGCGGCCTCGACGCCGTTGCCCTTGATCTTCCAGCCCGCCTTGACAAGACCGTGCTGGGTTGCGGCAAGGGTCGCGAGGATCTCGGGTGCGCTCACGGCGCCCATGGTGCCGATGCGGAAGATCTTGCCCTTGAGGTGGTCCTGGCCGCCGGCAATGGTGATGCCGAGTTTCTTTACCGCACCGCGGACATCGTCATCCTTGACGCCCTCGGGGTACGCAGCTGCGGTAACGGTCGTTGCGTACTCGTGCTTTGCGTCGATCTTCGGGTAGAGCGAGAGGCCCCAGGCCTGGACTGCGGCGCGGACGGCCTTTGCCATCTTCTGGTGCCGGGCGATCCGGTTTGCCATGCCTTCTTCTTCGATGATCAGGCAGGCTTCGCGGAGTGCGAGGAAGAGCGGGACCGCCGGGGTGTACGGGGTCTCCATCGGTTTCCCTGCTGCGCTCTTCCTGTACGCGGCAAGGTCGAGGTAGTACGGCGGGTTCTTGGTGAGCCGCTCCCATGCCCGGCTGCTCACCGCAACTGCGGCAAGGCCGGCGGGGGCTGCAAGGCACTTCTGCGAGCCGACGATGGCGACATCGACGCCCCACTTGTCCATCTCGAACGTGTCGCCGCCGACCGAGGTGACGCCGTCCATGATAAAGAGCGCGTCGTGCTTGTGGGCGAGCTTTGCGACCTCTGCTGCCGGGTTCTTGATACCGGCCGAAGTCTCGTTGTGGACCATGGTGACGACCTGTGCACCGGCTTCGAGCTGCTTTTCAAGGCCTTCGAGATCGAGCGGGGTGCCCCACTCGGACTTGAGCTCGTGGGCCTTTCCGTAGCGCTGGCTGATCTTATAGAGGCGTTCGCCGAACTTACCGTTCACAAAACAGGCGATATCCTTGTCGCGGCCAAAGTTTGCAACCGCGGCTTCCATGCCGGCCGTGCCGGAACCGCTGATGATGAGAACATCGTTTGCGGTCCCAAAAGCGGTCTTCAAGACCCGCACGCAGTCAGCGTATACGGCGCCGAACTCGGCGCTGCGGTGGTTGATAGCCTGACGGGCCATCGCGAACCTGACCCGTTCAGGCATCGGTACCGGGCCCGGTAACATAAGGAGGTTTTCTTTTTCCATGTGGATCTGCCAATAATATATTTATAAAGACGGGATATAAGTTTGGATGGCTTAATATGGCAGACGTAAGTATCATCTGCGGATCGGCATCCGATTCCGCAATTGCCGACAAGG
>Ga0268357_101641_pt1 | contig 13460 bp, 7 predicted proteins | sample BioMet10_FD_192466 | JGI IMG/M metagenome (GOLD analysis project Ga0268357, IMG submission 192466) | Sewage microbial communities from Oakland, California, United States - Biofuel 10 (Illumina Assembly) | ecosystem: Engineered > Wastewater > Sewage > Unclassified | place: USA: California... | reverse complement strand
AGCCGATGGAAGCACACGACGAGGGGACGGCAAGCGTGGCCGCCGATGCGGAGTTGAACTTCGTCACGAGCGGGCAGCCGCTGAAGGCGCACTGGCCGACGGATTCGACGGAATCGGAAATCGTGAACTCCGTGACGGCGGAGCAGCCAGAGAACGAGTAGTCGCTTATGGCGGTCACCCCTAACGGCACGTTGAAGAGGCCATCGGACGAGGAATTGAGCCTAGAAAGGGACGCGCAGCCATAGAAGGCGTACTCTCCGATTGAAGTCGCCGTTCCCGGGATGGCGATTGAAACCAGCTTCGAGCAATTCTCGAAAGCGCCGTCGGCAAAAGATTCCTGAGAGGTGATCTCGACGGAAGCCAGGGTGGCGGGGACCGTGCTGTAGGTATAAGTCATCGAGGCGTTGAACGAAGCCCCGTCGAAAACGACGCCAAGCAGACCGGACTGGCCGGTCGAGGAAGCGCTAGAGCCGCAGAAAGGCAGGCTCGCCGATACGAGCGAGGAGAACCCGGAAAAGGCGGAGGAGCCGATGAAAGTGACACCATCTCCCACCTTCAAGGTGACAATAGAAGACATACCACTGCAAGCGTTGGCAACAAGTGTACCTCCTTTGATGGTCAGATCCGTCAAAGTGGAAGGAACGCAATAGCCATTCGCCGAATAGCTACCCGTATAGGAAGTCTGGCCAAAGATGAGGCCAAGATAGGAATTGCTGGTCGAAGAAGTACCGGTGAACGGCACAATCAGCTTTTGCAAAGACGAACAACCGCTTAAGGATGATGTGCCAATCGAAGTGACGCCATCGGGGATGCTCATCGCCGTTAAGCCAGAGCAATTGGCGAAGCAATAATCCCCGATTCCTGTCAAGGAGGCATCGAGGTTGATCGTGGCTAAGAAACTCGCATTATAGAAAGCATAATTGCTGAGTTTCCCGTCCGTGGCGGAATTGACGTTAACTGTTTTTAACAGAGGGGATACGTAATAGACGTGGCTGGCGTTGTCGGTGACAGACACCGCCGTAGAATCAGCATTACTGCCGCCAAAGAAATAATAGAAGGTATGCCCTTCGGTAAAGGGCAGAGTGACTTCGGTAAGCTTAAAGCAATTGCCGAATGCCGCTTCGCCAATCGAGGTGACATTCGAGTTGATCGTGATTGTGCTCAGACTATTGCAGCCATAGAAAGCATTGTTGCCAATCGTCTCCACCGCCGTCATTTCGGGCAGGGCGGCTAGAACTTTGCAACCCGAGAAAGTCGAATCACCGATCTTCGTCAAAGCGTTGAGCTTGGGCAACTCCGTCAGAGAAACGCAATTCTCAAAAGCATGGCTCCCCAAAGTTTGAATACCCGTGCATTCAGGAAGTGTCAATAACGAGGCGCAGCCGGAGAAAGCATAATCGCCAACGATGGCAAGTTTGGCACTAAAGTGCGTCGCCAAAATGCCAGCGCAATCTTGGAAAGCATAGGAGCCAACCGCCGTCACTGACGCGAATTCGGGCGTCGCTTGAAGGAGCTTGCATCCTGCGAAAGCGTAATTGCCGATCGTCGTCACGTTTGCCGTGCCGGTCAAGGAGACCAAACCGCTGCAATTCTGGAAGGAAGCGTTGCCAATTGAAGTCACCGTGGTGGGCAAGACGATGTCGGTGATATCCGCATTGTTGGCAAAAGTGTTCACTCCAAGGGCAACCACCGGACAATCATTCACATAAGCGGGAGCCACCACTTTGCCGCTCAAACCATTCGAAACGTTGAGGGTAGCCTCATCATTCGCGAAACTGACCGAGAAACGGCAGGCTTTGACTTCTTCGCTCCACCAGGCGTAGGCTTTGCAATTCGTGGCGGGCATCGAGGCGAATTCCTGGCTTTGGTCGTAAGAATCGAACCAGCCTCCAAAGGTGTAGCCACTCCGGGTGGCCACCGTCGAAACCGGGATCGATTGCTGATAGCGGAGCGTCAGATCGGCGACAGCATCACCGCCGTTGGTAACAAAAGACAACGTATAGGTATTGCGCGTGTAATAGAAATCGATCGTGGTCGTCCCATCCGGCGAGACGCTCTTGCTCAAACTCGCGTCTTTCGGGGTGAACCCGGTGTAAGTTTTGGCATTAAGGGTCACGTTTTGATCGGCTGAGCCAAGGCAAGGAACCGATTCCATCAAAGTGTAGTTATCATCCCCGATGTTCTGCCCATAGTAATTGACCACATAAGCAATGTCGTTCCGGGCCGACCAATTCGCGGTAAGGGTGACATTCTGAGCAATCGACCATTTGCCCGTCTGGGCAATCGGATCCGTACCATTGAGCCAGCCGGCGAAGGCATAGCCTGTCCGAGTCGGCGTCGGCAAAGCGTAGTCCGTATCGAAGACAAAGGAATCCGTGGCGTGATCCACCGTTCCTTCGCCCGCATCGTAGCTGACCACATAGGTGTTCGCAGTCCAATTCGCCGTGAAAGAGAGATCGCCAACGCTTCCTTTTTTAATCGTCAGCCCCTTCGTTGGAGTGCTCACATTGGCATTGGTCCAACCCGTGAAACTGTAGCCAGTCTTTGAAGGATCGGCCAAAACGATATCGTTCGATGTCACGGTGTACGTCGCGGGGTTCGCCGCCGCATTCGTCCCGCCTTGGAGGGCATAATTGATCGCATAATCATGGAGATTCCAATGGGCAGTCAGATAAAGATCGTGCGCTTGGGCCCAAGTGCCGGAGTTATAACTGACTTCATTCGAATCGAACCAGCCGAGGAAATCGTAGCCGGCATAAGTCGGCGTCGGCAAAGCGTAGGCCGAATCGAAAGTCACTTTGATCGAATCCGAATCAACGACGCCACCAGCGGCGTCGAGATGAATGACGTAATCGTTGGCTTGCCAATGGGCCAAAAAAGCCTTGTTGCCAATGACGCCCGGGGCGATCGTGTAATCCCTGGTGGGCGTCGTAAAATCCGTTCCGCTCCAGCCCAAGAAAGTGTAGCCATAGCGTTCAACATTAGGGATGGCAACCCCGGTTTCGATGTTGTAGCTCGTCGGCAAGGCGGCGGGTTGATCAATCCCGTTCATTTCGTAGGTAATGGTGTAGGTAATTGGCTCATAGGAGGCTTTGAGACTAAGCGAAGCCTGATGGCCTTTCGCATCCAAAGTGTAGCCGGTCAGGACCCAGCCGTAGAAGGTATAGCCGTCTCTATTGGAAGACGAGGTAACGTATTTTTGCTTTTTAATGGTCTGACTGGATTGATCCGGGGTACCCCCGTTGCCATCGAAGGCGATTTCCGTCGTCCCGCCGATGGCATAGATCTTATCGATGCCAGTTTCGTAATCAAGGGATTTGAAAGCTTTGCCCGCATAGCACATCTGCTTCAAATTCTCCGTATCGCCAAAAGAGCCCGTTCCATCCAACTGCTGGAGAGCAGTATCGTAGTCTCCTGAATTGATGGTACTGACCGCTTTATTTACTTTAATTGTCGGAGTCAGCCAAAGGAACACAAACAAAAGAATTCCAACAAAACCCAAAAGCGAAGGGATGAAAATACGGAGGAACCGATTCCGCTTGGCTTTTTTCAGTTTGGCGGCATTGGCCGCTTCTTCCGCCTGTTTCTTCCGCTCTATCGTGTAATCATCGATGATTTTCTGATATTTGGCGGCCAAAGCATCCGCATCTTTATACCCGGAAATCCCCTTTAATTTCCCGATGCTGTCCGTCAAGGCGTCCATATCGAAATAGGGACGGATCTCATGAGCGATAACGGCTGCCTGATAAATGCCTTCTTTGCGAGCTTCTTCTTTTTCTTTCTCGCATTCCTCGATTTGGTCTTCGCTATCTTGGAAAGTCAAAACCTTGGTGAATAGATCGATAGCCTGATCATATTCCCCGCTGTTTTTAAGTTCGACGGCCCGGTTATAGACATCCTGGGTCCCCAACTTGACGCATTCCTCGGCCTGCTCTTTGGCATCGCGATAACCAGCGATGTCGGAGAAGGACTTTTCCGCATCAGCCCACCGCTTTGCCTCTTTGAGGGCGAGGGCGGACGTATAGAGCCCGTTCAACCGCTCTTCTTCGATCCGGTCTTTGATAGCCTGGTTGAGAGCATCGAGTCTCTTCTTTTGCTCGCTGTCGCCAAACTGGTAGGCTTTTTGAAAATTATTCTGGTCGTCAAGCGGCTTTGACTGAGCCTCAAGATCGTTCACCTGACGAAGTTGGAGATCCTCCAAGAGCTTATAAAGATAGGCTTGGGAATTCGTCGGATCATTGTCGAGGATTTTCTCGAGCAAAGAGTCCGCCTTTTCGTAATTGCCATCCCCAATCAGGATTTCTGACCGTTTCAGAAGCGAAGGGATGTTCACATCACTTTGAATGATGGTTGTTTTCTCTTTGGTCTCAACTTTTGGCGCATCGCGTCCCATCAGTTTGTCGATGCCACGGAGCAAGTCCTGCATGAAGCCCAATTTCGAGAGGTCCTGCGCTTGGAAGTTGAGCATTTCTTCAGGCAAATCGTAGGCATTCATCTCCCCATAGCACGGAATCAGATAGCGATCACCATGGGACGACATAAGGGAAATAAACCGCGACCACTCGTTTTTGACCCAGACCGCGTTGAAATACTCGGCTTTGGTCCCCACCACCAGCATGATTTTCGCCGAATTGAGGGCCGCGAAAATATAGGGCTCGTACAAAACGCCGATCTTCTTTTCCAAAGTGACTCTCGAGAAGAAGACCTTATAGCCTTTTTCCGTCAGCTCGTCATAAATCTGCTGAGCCAAGACCGAATCCTTGGTCCGCTTCCCCGAATCATCGGATTCCTTGTAGCAGATGAAGACATCGAAAGGATCTTCCTTTTGGGAGATGGCCAGGATGTTTTTCTGAATCGCGGCGATTTCTTCGGCTTCGACTTGGTACTCTTGACGAGCTACCACGTCGGCTTTGGCAAGGGCGTTCTTGTAATCGACGTCCTGGACGATCGACTCAAACGAGGCTCGGTGCATGGTCGGCTTCTTTTTCTTCGTGGCCGGGTCATCGACGTACTCGATGCCATAGCGGCAGAGAACGATGCCCCAGTAAGCCTCGGCTTCGTCGGGGAATTCGGCCAAGATGGCTTGATAGGCCAAAAGGGCTTTGTCGAATTCGTTGCGCAGGCGCAGCGCGTTCGCGCGATTAAAAAGATTAGTTTTCTTTTCGGAGTCGTTGCTGGCGATGGTTTGTTTAGTACCACAAAAAGGGCAGGTTACAACGGCCTCGCCCTCTTTCGGGTCGAGATCCCCGCCACACATCTTGCATTTGAACGTTGCCATGGTCATTCCCCCCGTATCTCCCAAGAAAGGCGAAGGCTAGAATGCCATCGCCTGTCACTTCAGAACATCGTCAAACTGATTTCTTCTTGCCGGATTTAGCCAACTCAGCTCGTTCATCAAGGAGCCGACTTAGCTTATCAAGCAAATCATACGAATTGTGAGCATCATTTTTTGATACTGAGTCGCGCAATTCAACATAGTTCCGATTGATTTCGTCTTCGATCTCGGCCAATGAGGAATCAGAAACCGGATCACAGTATTGGACTTTTTCCTCTACTTCCGAGGCTTTCTTCTTCAAATCTCCATCGGAAATTTCAGCCACCAAAGCCTCCATATTGATTCGAAGCTCTTTGACGAACGAAGTATCCACGGGTCTCGAAGAGCTTCCGCTCTCGACTTTCTCGACGTAATCCTTGGCTTCGCTCGTCCCGACATAGCCGATAATCGCGAGAATCAAGAGAATCCCGCTCACGACCGCGGGCGCCCAAAGCGGGACTTCCACTTTGGCATAGGTCACTAAGACTCCTTCGAGAATAGTCACGGTGAGAGTCACGGCCGATTGAATGATCGCGTACGTCAAACCCACTTTGAAGACGGGCCAGCCATAGAGTTTGCTCTTGATCCCCTCGTGAGCGAAGGCGTCATAGGCAACGAAGCCCAACGACAGCAGCGAAACCATCTCGAAGGCATAAACGAGCCACCAAAGCCCCAGATTCGGATGGGGATAAGGAATAGCGAAATAAAGAATATTGAAGACCGCGAGGATCGAAATGAGAACGACGCACCAACGGATCAGGGACTTCTTGCTCATAATCAAGCCCCCTTCTTATGCCCGCAGTTCGGGCAGAAATTGGTCGTGATGCCTTTCGTGTGGCATTCCGGGCATTCCCAAGTCGTAGGCTCTGGGGTCGGCGCTTCCGGCCGCTTCGTCCCGCAGTTCGGGCAGAAATTCGAGGTGATGTTCTTCGTGTGGCAGTTCGGGCATTCCCAAGCGCCCGCAATCGTCCCGCCGACGGCGCTTCCGGCCCCGACAGCCGACTGAGCAACCGGGGTGACCGCGTCTTTGACGGTTCCGACGACGCCTGCCGCGACACCGATTCCAACGCCCAAGCCGACGAGGTCCTGAGCGATTCCTCCGCCCTGGCCCCCACCTTGACCGCCGCCGTTTTTAACGGCTTCCGTTGCGACTTGGCGCTGGGTCTCCTGCTGATAGGTGTAGCCTTGCATCTTCATCGCGTCGGCCTTGGCCTGCGCCTCGGCCCGCATCGCATCGGCGTGGCCCTGGGCCGCGATGACTTCCGTCTTCGCCCCCGTGGTCGCCTCGACGATCTTGCGTTCCTGAGCCGCCTCGGCCTCGGCTTTCTTGATCTTCTCCTGATTGACCGAAAGATAGCGCTCGGCGTACTGCTCCTTGAGCCGCTTGAAGTTCGGATCGTCGTCCGGGGTCTGGATGACCATGACGAAGAATTCCGGCATCAATAGGCCGTATTCCGCCAAGGTCGGATTGATCTGCTCTTTCAGATACTGCGAGATCTCATCGAGGTGCTCGTCAACCTCGAGGATGTTGATGTTCTCCTCGCGGATGGCTTTGGCGAGGTAGGACTTCACCTTGGTCATCACCAAGGACTTGAACTTGCCAACCATTCCGGTGAGGGAGTAATCGTCCCCCATCAGCTCGTTTTGGCCTAAGCCCGTCGTCGTTCCGACAACCTTGAGCAAAAGCTTGCGGCCATCAACGGCCTTGATGTTGAATTCGCCGCTGGCGCCGAGTTCGACGTGGAGCCCGCTCGCGGGGTCGAACATCCTCACTTTGGAGTTGGTCCCCCACTTCACGCCCATCTGGGTCGTGAGGTTGATGAAGTAGACCTCCGAGTGGAAGACCTCTTTGCCGCCCGTGGGCAGCTTATACATCTTATTAAGGATAGGAAGCTTCTCCGTGTCGAGCGTGTAGCGGCCCGGCCCGAAGGTGTCGAGCGCCTCGCCGTCGCGGAAGAAAACCGCCTCTTGTGATTCATGGACGATCAGCTGGCTCCCGGCGCAAAAGTCCTCAATCGGGTGCTTCCAGATGAAGGTCTCGTTGTCGCCCTCATATTTAAGGATGCTGATCATTCCTTCTTTGGCCATCTGGGCCTTCTTCAGCTCTTTCTGGACATCCACCTCGCTCTTGCAGACCGGGCAGGTATACGCGGAGGCGTTCTTCGCGACGCTCAAATGGCAGCCGCAGGTCGGGCAGTCGACCTCGACCATGTTGCCAAGAGTTTCGGGTGTTATAAGTTTGGCGCCGCACACCGGGCAAAGAGCGTTCTTCGCCTTGGCTTGGTCGTAGACGACCGTGTTTCCGCACTTGGGGCAGACCATCGAGGCCATTCTGTCTTTTTTGACGTCGATGAGATGCCCGCAGGTGCATTGGATGACGTGATTCGCAAAGAAGCCGTTGTTCGCTTCGAGGTACTTCCCGCAATTCGGGCACTGGATCACAAATTTTGCCATGATAGGTTTTCTCCTTATTTTATTTCTTGTCTTGATAGTCGGATACCACGGTGTTGTCGAGAGCGAAATCGAGACACATCATGATGATTTCGTTCCGGGTTCTGCCGGTCTGCTCAGCCACTTCGTCAATGCGTTTGACGAGTTCTAGAGGGATTCGGGCTGATATGACGGCCGAATCGCCCTTGTACTTCTTTGAGGGGATCGTCAGCTTCTTTGCATCATCCATAGGTTTCCTCCATATGTCATCTTTCAACTACAACAATATTACATATGTATACATTTGTCAACAAATCGATAGATCTATCGGGAATTTGAGGCGGCCCACGCAATCAACGGCGAGAGAAATAAAGCAATAACCAAAATGAGAACTATCCAAGAGCGGGCCGCTTTCTTCTTGCCGACGATAGAAGGGCGGAAGCCGTTGATGAATCGGGCAAAGGAGCCTTGGCCGGAAGGGTCTTGGCTTTTCGTAACTTTCCCATGCGGATTGTTTTCCATTTTGTTTATTCTAAAGGCGAATTCCTCGGCTTACAATGTGAGTATCTCGACCTGATACTGTGAAATCAGGTTAGCAAAACTCAACCTTCCCCTGCACTCCCCCGACAAGCGTATTTACGCCTCCGGCGATCGATTTAACCTTTTTGGCAAGGCTTTGGCTCCACACGAAGCAAACGTTATAGCATTCAGCGAGATACTCTTCTCCTTCAACCCTAACAATCACCTTCGCCTTTTCCAATTGCTGAAAATAGTTACGATACTTTGCATCGGAAACTCCTAAAATTTCAGGAGAAACATGAAACCGCTTATCAATCGCCCGCACAATGCATAGCATCCGATGATAATCATCAGAAAGGCGGTTCAACTTCCTTCGATACGTTTGATAAAGAACCATGCAAACCTCCCCAAGGGCAGCGTCTTTATGTTTGACTATTGATTAATCTACTCTATTGATCAAAGCAATTCCATCGAAATTCCCTCCGAAGTTTGGAAACTTTTTTGTAAATCTTTTCGAAGGCCGAAATTCATCGAAAAATCCCTTGGCCTCGCGCGCGCGAATTACTAATCGTAATGGTACTGAAAATTTTTGAAGCCAACTTTTGGAGAAAAATCCAAAAACAGGTTAGAACTCAGCCTCGTTTTACATTTACATTGTTATCGTAGAATCGACGGTTTCGCGTTTTTGACAGGCTTGAAAACTTCCCTATAATGGGTGCACATAACAATTGGGGGAAACCTACTAAAAAAGTAGCCAAGAAGAGACGACCGCGATCAACAACAACTAGATGCTCAGGGGCCAGCGAAAGGGAGAACTGGCAAGGACGGAGCATCGCCAATACGAAGCCCAGGGGAGAACCGCTAAGAAGCGTTCACCCCTAGACGTGGGTAACTTATCCGAGAGGCTGTGGGATGCCTCCGACATCAAGAAAAGGTGAAACAGGATAAGGGAGGTGGCGCACATTGCGCCAGTCACCCCTCCCGCTCTATCGCAGCGGGATACCCGCCTGACGCTAAGGAAGAACACAGGAAATCAAGATGGACACAACTATTTTTGAAGCGCCTAAAAGCGCTGAAACTCCCAACCCGACCTACGCGGCCACCGCGGACTGCGCGCGGATTTCGAGCTTGAAGAACTACCAGACGGAAAAAGGCCAATTCGCGGGCATTCTAAGGGCGACAATGGCCTGCCCCGAGACCGAAAAAGTAATGGATGGTCGCTACGGCTATTCCTTTTTCTCGGACTTCGGCGATGGATTAGGCATCAACTATGGCGAGGACGGAACGATGATCGACGTCTTCGGCCGCACGGCCCAGCGGATGGGCCCGGACGATTGGTCGGAGCTGATCCTCGCCGTGCGCGACATGGGCGCGCGTTTTACCAAACTAACCCTGACCCTCGTGGACGTGAGCCACGTCTTCCAAACCGAGGAAATGGCGGGCAAGATCCAGAACCGGGATTTCGTGACCCGGCTCCGCAACCTCTCAATGGTCCGGCCCCTCTGCGGAGGCTCGTTCTCCGCGACCTTCGGTACGAACCGGACCCAGCAGCTCGTCGTCAAAGGCAAGGAGGGCGGACGCATCACCTTCTCGATCAACTTCTTCGGAGAGCAGGCCAACGAAAAGGCCGATGAACTCCTAGCGGCGATCCAAACCGAGCGAATCGGCGACTTCGTCACCACCGCTCTTGCCAGCGCCGTGGACTTCAAGGAGCCTAACGACAAAGACGAAGACCACCGGAGCGAAGCCCCGCGCTGGGCGAAATGGGTCGGCTTCCTCAACGGGGCGGAGCGCATCGTCAAACTCTCGCACGCGAAGGCGGCGTCGCCCATCGAGAAAAGCGAGCAATGGCTCTTCGACGAAGCGGCCCGCGCCATCGCGAGACTGTCCCTGGCCCTCGGGGAGGACGCCATCGAAACCTACAAACGGCTCCGCGACGAAGGGATGAAGCGGCTCGACGAGAAGGACGCGAAGGCCATCAACGATTACCGGAAAGCCCACGGAATGAGCGTTCTCTCCTACGACGCCATCCTGACGATGAGCGCCGAGGGCAAAGAGGCGGCCCGCTCATGAGCGTCTTCCGGAACAAAATCCACGGGAAGCATTACTGGGTCGTCCAAATCTACCGGAACGGGAAGCCCCACCATTTCTACAAGGACCCGAAGACCGGAGCGCCCTTGAAGAGCTACGCCGAGGCAAAAGCCGCCGAAGCCGACGCCCTGATCGAGAAGGACACGCTGTTGAGTGGCAAGGCCAAGACCCGGGTGAGCGATCTTTCCGCCGCGTTCCTCGCGGAATACCAGAAGACCCACAAGCCCTCCAGCGTCTACTCGCGCTGGAACCAGATGAAGAACCACATCCTCCCGGCGATGGGCAACTACACCGTCGAGAAACTGACCAACGACGACCTCGACAGCATCAACGAACGGCTGAATAAGGGGCCAAAAACCTCTTTGGGCAGCGTTATCTCGGCAACCCGAGGATTTATCCGTTTCCTCCGCCGCTACAACGCCACGCTCCTCCCTGAGCGGATCTACGCCTTCCTCGACCCCTATCCCCACACCCACCAATACAACGTGTGGACCTTGGAGCAGGAAAGGAAGTTCCTCTCCGTCATCACCGACCCGAGGGACAAGCTCCTCTTCACGCTCTTCTGCGAGTACGGCTTCCGCATGACGGAATGCATCGCCCTCAAATACTCCGACATCGACGTCCAGAACATGACCATCTCGATCAACCGGATCGTGCTCACGAAGTCGATGTTCAAAAAGCAAATCTTCACCACGCCGAAGACCAAGCGCTCGATCCGGACGCTCCGCCTTCTCCCCGACATCATCCCCCTGCTCAATCCCGAGGCGAGGCAAAGTGACTTCCTCTTCCCCGGGGAATACGGGGCTTATGTCATCAACGAAGGCCACGTCCGGCGGCTCGTCGTCAAATACGCGAACATGGCCTCTCTGAAGCCGATCCGGGTTCACGAATTCCGGCACAGTTGCGCCTCGAACCTGCTCCGGGGGATGGTCCCTTTGCGGATCGTCGCCCATTGGCTAGGCGACACCGAGGCCACCGTGCTTGCCTATTACTCCCATATGTTCCCGGACGAGAGCGGCGACGTGGCCAAATTCTTCGCGGCCAACCCGCTTCGGCCCGGACAGGTCATCGACGAGAAGAAAGATACGAAACTCATCGCGCCACCCGATAGCGGCGACGATGGGCCAGAGATGTGAAAACACACGAAAGGAAAAAACAAATGAACAGCAAACAAGACAAACGAGAGATCCTGGGAATCCAGGCAACCATCGTAGACGAGACGAAAGCCGGAAGGCCGAGTGTCCAAACCCGCCAAATCTATGCGGATGGGGTCGCGGTCGACCGAAAAATGGGCGAGGACGGCCTTTTCGTCCGCGTCAGCGAACTGCCCCTGAAACTGATGGGCATCATCGAGACGCTGGTGAACGACGCGGTCGACAAACTCGACGAGGCCCCCGCCATCATTTCCTACGCCGAAGGGCGGAACCGCTACTTCACGCTGAACGGGCGCCATTACTGCACGGCCTTCCTCGACGAAGGCAACCGCTTCGAGAGCCCCTTCGACAAGGAACTCCGAAAGCTGATGAGCGTGCTCTACCTCTTCAAAGAGACCTTCGGAGGCGTCAGTCTGAACGAAATCGACTACGACCCGAGAGAAGACGCCCTTTCGCCTGAGAGCGAGCTGGTCTTGTCCCTTGGCCGCGCCGCCTTCGAAGGCAAGGATTGGTCGAAGATGAGCTACCGCTCCATCGTCCATCTCGCCTATGAGGTGGCTTCGGCCACCAGCGGCTGGATGATCCCGGACTCCGACAGCGCCGAAACGGGCGACCCGGAAGGCGAACTCTACGCCCTGGCCTCCAAGGCGATTTCCGATAGCCTTTTGGAAAACCCCAGCAAAACCGACATGGAACGGAATCAGGATGTCCTCTCCGGTATCTTTATCGGCAAAGGCCACGCTCCCTATGGAGTGGCAGCTCTGTGGGCGAGCCTCGCCTACGAAATGGCTTTCTTGAGCGGGAAGCTGAAGGACGAGACCAGCCTGCGCGGGGTTCGCTTGCCCTTGAAGCAAAAGGACCTCATCGAAAAACCGGCCGACCCCTTGAAGGATGAGAACGACTTCCTCGGGGTCTTCTCCAAGGACTCGGCTTACCGCAGTTTCAAGAAGCTCCAAAAGCAATGCGAGTTCGACCGGATCGGCAAGGACACCTCCCCCATCCTCTCCGACGTCATCAACCGGTGGGTGTTCCCCTCCTTCCGGCCTTCGGGAGAAGCCTGATTTCTATCAAGACGAAAGGCGGCATCAACGGCATCGCAAAACGATGGCTGAAGATGACCGCCTTTTTCTTTTGGTTTTACAGACAAAAAACAATTTTCAGGAAAAAACCGCACTGAAAACCGCTATACCGAAAATCGTCTTTTACCGAATTTATTCGACAGCGACTAATGAATTACAAATTTTGGTCGGGATGGCGGGATTCGAACCCGCGATCTTCTGCTCCCAAAGCAGACGCGTTAAACCAAGCTGCACTACATCCCGAGAGCCTTAATATTCTTCCTTTCTTACTTTCCAAAAGCAAGTAGAAACGTTCCTTAACTTCAGTATAATGAGAGCTAATGATCACCAAAATGCCGCTGATTCTCGATTGCGACCCTGGCCATGATGATGCCGTCGCTTTGCTCTTAGCGGGCCGCAACCCGGCGATTGATTTGCTGGGCGTTTCTGTGGTTTCCGGCAATCAAACGATTGAGAAGACCACCGTCAACGCCTTATCGATTTGCCAATATTTAGGGATTAACGTCCCCGTCGCTATGGGAGCGGAAAAGCCCCTCCAGAAGCCGGCGATGATCTGCCCTGAAATCCACGGAGCCTCGGGTCTTGATGGCGTCACGTTTCCTCCCTTAACGAAGAAACTCGATCCTCGGCAAGGCTATGAACTCATCATCGATCTTTGCTTATCCCATCAGGGCGTGATCTTAGTTCCGACGGGGCCTCTCACCAATATTGCGTTAGCCTTGCAGCACGAGCCCAAGATCAAAGGCCATATCGCCAAGATTGTCTTAATGGGCGGTTCGATGGGCTTTGGCAATGTCACCCCCGCCGCGGAATTCAATATCTTGGTCGATCCTGAAGCCGCCGAAATCGTTTTTGCTTCGGGCTTGCCCATTT
>Ga0268357_101629_pt1 | contig 13621 bp, 6 predicted proteins | sample BioMet10_FD_192466 | JGI IMG/M metagenome (GOLD analysis project Ga0268357, IMG submission 192466) | Sewage microbial communities from Oakland, California, United States - Biofuel 10 (Illumina Assembly) | ecosystem: Engineered > Wastewater > Sewage > Unclassified | place: USA: California... | reverse complement strand
GAAGTCCTCCGGAAACATCACTTTTTGATTAAGGGGCTTGTATTTCAAAAAAAGAACCCGGAAGTACCATTTTAGGAAGCTTCCGGGCATATCTATATGCTGTTGTGAGTTTTATCGGACAGCAATATAAATTAATCGAATATTGTTTATGCCTTTACTTTACAACTTCTATATAGAAACCCCTGAAGAGCTATTCTCGCTCAAAATAGGCAGAATGGAACAGAACTTTATCTTTTGATCTCTTTCTTACTCAACGTAAATATCGGTAGATAGATAAAGATGCCCAAGATAGACATCACGAGTCCGCCGATGGTTCCCGCAGCTAAGGGAAACCAGAATGCTTCTTTGTCGGCTCCGAGCAGGAACGGAACAAAACCCAATATGGTAGAAACAACAGTGAGGAAGATCGGTGTGATCTTTACATTCCATGCTTTCAAATAAGCTCTCCATTGTGGCATGAGCGGTTTTCTTTCCCGGATCTGATTGTATTCGTTGAGAATATAAATACTGGCATTCACCGTGATACCGCATAACAGTACGAAAGAGGCGAATCCTCCCTGATCAAAATTGAGCTTGAACCAATAGAATGTAAGAAACACGCCTATGTACGAGATCGGGATGACAAAGATTACCGCCAGCGGTTGCTTGAGCGAATTAAAGAGAATACTTGTTGTAAAAAATATAATCACGATGATAAGCAGCAGTAACAGGTACTGCTTGTTGTCTTTTTTCTCCCAACTCCAATAGTTTGTTTCTGACTTGGCAGTATAACCCATTGGCAGAATTTTGTTGAAACGGTCCAAGATATTCTTCTGTATCTTTTCGCCTTGTGATGAAGCACCTATATATTCATATTGCAGACATAGCCGGTATTGTTGGTTCTCTTTGCCAATCATCTGAGGCATCTGTCCTTTTTCAACGTGTGCAAGCTCAGATAATTTACAGGTTCTCCCATTGGTAGTAAGCGGGGTATTTTCCATGTTCCATATATCATAATCGCCGGCCTGCCGTGAAAGGAGTTTTAGTTTCTCTGTTTCATTGTCGACAATAATGCTACCGGTGTAAAGCCCTTTCTCAAACACCGGTTGCAAAGCCGTGAACAGATCTGCCGGTTGGATGTTCTCCTGAGCCATGCGTGCTTTGTTCAGGTTAAAGTAGAATTCCTGATAATCGTCCTTCCACCATGAGAACTCGGAGTTGATGATCACCTCCTTGATCCGCCGATAGGTTAGAAGTTCTGCCTTGAGTCGTTCGGCCCATTCATAGAGTTCATCATAATTGTATCCGAACATCTCGATACGGAATGAACCGGCATTCTCGCGCACATCATTGCTGAATCCCTGATCTTCCAATCCCCAGACATTCCAGCTGCCTCCGCCAAGTTCGAGGGCTTTACTCACAATCTTACTCTTCAATATATAAGGAAATCCATTGTGTTCGCTTTCTTTCGTGAAGAATATCTGTATTCCGGCTTGTCGCGGACCGTATATGTTGGTCTGAAACTGCCGTATCTCATGGAATGTGCTCAGATAGGCTTCCATACGTCCCATCAGATTGTTCATCTGTGAAAGTGTCGCTCCATTAGGTAATGAGGCACTGACCGAAAGAATCGTCTCTTCATCGCGGGTGAAGTAGCTGCCGTTATACACTTTTTCAACGAAAAGTCTCAACGTTCCTCCCAGAGCTTTATCTATGATTGGTTTGATATCCTCTTTATAAGTCTCGTTCGTGGCGATCTTGTTATAATGTTCTATCAGTGCCGAGTCGGTTGCCGTATAGACTTTCTTCTTGTCGGCAGTATCATATTCAATCTTGTCGGGCAAAAGGAACCAAGGCAACCCGAATGCCAGAACCAGAACAATACATGCCAGGATTTTCCATTGACAGAGGAAACGGTTTTGTACAGCATAACAGCGGTTGAAATAAACCGGGAAGCGATGCATAAAATGTTTCGATGTAGCACATATCTTATTTAGGTGAAGCACTGCCGTCAGCCGGCTGAATCTGTTGGTTCTTTTGCTGCTTTTGTATTCCAGTCCCATTTTGTCGATTAATGCCGGCACAAGGAATAAGGCAATAGCCAGCGAAACCCCAAGATTGACAATCACTACCGCTGCAAAGTCCTGAAGGTTAAGTCTGATTTTTTCATCGAGAAAGAATATAATAACCAACGCTCCCATGGTTGTGAGTGTAGCTGCCATGATGGAAAGGATCGCTTTGTGATTGTGATGGTGCCGGATATGCTCGGTCATCACAATCGTGTTGTCTATCACCAGGCTGAGTGAGATCGTGATCCCGGCCAATGAGTAGAGTTGCATCTCAAGCCCCAGCAGATAGTAAAGAATCACAGCAATGCAGAGATTTACCGAAAGGCTGATCACGATCAGTGCCAGATATTTTATGTTGCGTGTGATAAGTAGCACAAAGAGTAGCAGTATCACGACCGTGAAACCTGTCAGCGTATAGATTTTATTCAATTCTTCCTGAATATATTCAGTGGCGTCGTAACTGGTATGAATCTCATATCCGGCAGGCAGGATCGTACGTATATGTTCCATCTCCGCTTTGATCTTCCTGGCCACTTCCAGCTGGTTCGCTGTTTCTTCGGCACGAATGGACAGATATATCGAATTGAGGCCGTTGATACGATAATAGCTTTGTGGTTCTTCTTCCTCATGTGTTACTTTCAGCAGTTGGTCCAACCGCACCTGTTTGCCGTTTTTGTTGCTGACTACAATCTTGGAAGCATCAAACTTCCCTTCAGCTCCACTCTCAGGGAGCAGTACCAGCCGGATCCATTCCTTATGCTTATTGACCTCCAAATCGCCTGTACCGAGAAATTCTTTTTGATAATATTGACTGATGGCTTTCTGAATGTCGTCGATACTGACGTTTAGCGTGTTGAGTTGTCGGTTGTCGTATTCTAATCGCCATTCCATGGGTGTAGCTCCGGAAACATCTATCTTTGATATCCCGTCGATACTGCTAAGGCGCGGCTTGATCTGATCTTCGGCGAACCGCTGAATGAAGAAAGGGGTCGCCGCCGCGTTAAGCGTATAACTCATGAACGGGCGGGATTCTTTATCGTCGGGACGACTCATCTCCAGAACAGGATAACTCAATCCTTCGGGCAGGCTCGACCAGGTCTGTCTGATAATAGTCGAAGCTTCGAAGCGTGCTGCGTCTATATTCGTGTGTTTGTCGAATTCAAGAGTGATCTTGCCGGAACCGTTTTCCGAGCTTGATTCAATATTTTTAATTCCTTTGATACGTGCGAACATCGCTTCGAGTCGCGAAGTGACCTCCATCTCTATCACCCTGGCCGAATTATTGGGCATATCGTAGCTGATCGTCAGTTGAGGAAGCGTACGTGACGGCGATAATTTAATCGGGAGCAGCGGGATAAATGCAATACCGGTCAATGCTACACAGAGAAATGTAACAATGATGGTGAATGACGATATTTTAGGCGACTCGCTCATGCATTTTATTTTAATATGCTGTTATAATCAAATTCGTTCAGCAACGAATATCCCTTACTAAAATCATAAAGAGTAAGTTTTCTCAGCTTATAAAAACTAAGCCAGTAGTTTTGTAAAGCCGAGATGTAGTTGCGCTGTGCTTCCTGTTGTCGATTGAGCGAAAGCGTCAAACTATTGATGTCGGCTTTACCTATCATAAAGCGTTGTTTGGTTTCCGAATAAGCCGCGTTGGCAATGTCGAGTGCCTCTTCTGCACTACCGATCAGATCTTGCTGGATGTTGAAGTCGCGAACGGTCATGATCACATCTTCCTCAACCGTCAGTTCTTTCTGTTGGGCTGTTATTTGCGCCACATTCAAATTGTTCTTTGCTATATTATGCTTGCCTCGCCTTACCCCCCAGTCTATCAGAGGGATGCTGACGTTTATCGCAACGATATCCTGCTGCATTGGATTCCTATAAACATCCTTAAAACTCCCGGCTACCTGATTGAATCCTACACTTGCACTGACTGAAGCATTAAACATGGCTTCCTTCTTTGTCTTGTCTACCTGCTGTTCAGCTTCGAGTATCAATTCGCGCTGATTAAAGAAGGTCGGATTGTTCTCTCTGGCCAGAGTCAATGCCTGATCGGCCGAAATCTTTACATCGGTGGGCTGCAAGGGCAGCGTCAGCCGTATCTGTGTCGTCTTGTCGATATTAAGATACGCAGCCAGATTGAACATTGCCCGCTTCAGAGCAATCTCATCGTTCTGCAGTGTGTTGCGCGCATTGACGGCATCCAGCTTGAGCGTGAGCAAATCCGCCTTGCTGATGGCTGCGATCTTGATACGTTCTTGTCCGGTACGATAAAGGGTGTCAGTGGATGTCACATTTTCTTTGGCCAGATTAAATTCGGCTTGTGCCATGGCTAAAGCAAAAAAGTAAGTGGCAGCCTGCTCGCTCAACTCTTCCATATTGTAAAGAAGCGTTCTTTTGGCTGCTTCATATTTCAGCGGTTCAATGCGCCGCTCCCATTTGAAGGCATTATAGCCGAACAGATCTTGCGAGTATCCGATACTGAAAGGCACTGAAGTATACTGACTGTATGTGTTCGATCCGAAGTTGCGTATATAATCAAGGTTGGAGTTCAATGTAAAAGTACCGCCCAACGGATCAAAATTCTGTGTAACCGTCAGTCCGCCGCCCGCGTAAAACGACTGCTGTTTGCGATATACGTCAATATCGTTTTCCGAATCATATCTTCGGGTGATGTATCTGTAGTATTGCGCCGGCGTAAGGTTAAGCGACAAACTTGGCAGACGGCCGGCCTTGAATGTGCGGTATTGCCAATAGCTTGCCAAATACATGTTTTTGCTTCTGAAAGATTCAAGCGAGCTGTCAGTAGCGATCTCGACGGTTCGCTTGAGCGTCAGTGTGATATCCGGTGTTTGGGCAACAGCGGTGACTGTTGCCAGACATAGACCTATTTGTATCAATTGTTTTCTCATATCTGTTGAGCTTTTACAATATCATGTTTACGATAAATATACCAATATACCAAAGGAATAACAAAGAGGCTGACAGCCGTACCAATCAGCATGGCCGAAATCATTGCAATGGAGAGCGGCTTCTGCAGTTCACTACCCAGATCGAAGGTGAAAAGCAGCGGCACCATACCGAAGATCGTTGTCAGCGAAGTCATGATGATCGGCCGCAGTCGACGCCGCCCTGCTTCATGAATCGCATTCATCAGAGGAATCCCGTCTTTGCGCAACTCATTGATGGCATCAAGTTTCAATATAGAATCGTTGATCACAATACCGCAAGTGACCACAATACCTATTGCACTCATCAGGTTCATCGTATGTCCGCAAAGCCACAACACCGCCAGCGATGCTGCCACATCGATAGGAATTTCCACGAGTACAATCAGTGGTTGCAGGAAACTCTCGAACTGGGCAGCCAGAATGAAATACATCAACAGTAGTGAGACGAGCAGGATGACAACCAACTGGTTTAGCATCTTCTGATTAGAGAAGAAGCTTCCCGAGAAGTCAACATCCCAGTCTTTTCCTGCAGCCTTACGTACCCCGTTCATCAACGTCCGGGTGTCCGAAGATACATCGTAAAAACTGAATGGTATATATTCGCCATTCTTTCCGGCGGAGATGGTTTTCAAATCCCGACCGGCCGATACTTTTACCAGCGATTGCAGTGGAATATAGTTCATCTTTCCGTTATTATCGGCAACAGTATGAACTAATGTCGTCTGTAGTACCGTATTCACCGTTTGCCCGTCGCTTACCAGAGCAATAGGCAGATATTGCTGATAAGAACGAAGCGTAGCCACCTCATTATCCTTGAATGCTGTTTTCAGAACCCGATAAACCTCATTGTAGTCCACGTTATATAAAAGCAGTTTTTGCCGGTCGATGGCAATATTCAGTTGGTTGTCAAAAGCCGTTCCGGAAGGAGAATATCCCGTTTGTGTTTTGATCTCTCTTTCCAGTCTGTGGAGTGTTGAGGCGTCGGGAGCCTGAGTCTTGTTGTGTGTGTATAGTTCGGCTACGATATCTGCTTCGCCTGTAACAAACAACTTCTCGAAAATGGTTTCAGGAGGAGAAAAAGTGACTACTGCGGCAGGATAGTTTGCTTTGATCCATTTCTCTATAGATTGCTGCAGCGGTGCTATCTCTTTGGGTTTAGCCGTCTTGAAGTACAATTCGCCCTCCGATATCGACATCTCTTTGTCGCGATTTAAAAGAAACTGTTGCTGCCCGATGTAGGAAGTATATTCCACAACCTGCTTTTTAACTTCCGCAAAGAGCTGCTCTGTCCGCACACGATTTTCGTCAACATGGATATTCTCATTCCATTCCACATGTACAAGCAGTTCGTTCTGGTCAATCTTCGGCATACGTGTTTTGGGGATTCCGTAGAACAACAGCACACATAGGGGGATGGTAGCTCCTGTAAGCAGCAGCGACATCTTCTTATGGCGGAAGATAAAGTTCACGCCTCCATCATAAAAACGGTCCAGCGTATGTGCTTTTATAAGGTTGTTTATCTTCATCCCGAACCATTTGTTTTTAACCTCCGGGATGCTGTATACCAACTTGTAAAGTACCGGAAGCAGCATGATCCCGGTAAAGTATGAAACCATCAGTCCTACTGTAACGGCAAAAGCCTGATCGTAGAATATGGCTCCTGCGATGCCGCTCATAAACACCAGCGGAACAAATACCGCAATCGTTGTCAACGTAGAACTGAGCATTGGAGTGATCACTTCTGTTGTTCCCTTGTCGCAGGCTTCCTCCAGAGTATAACCGCGCGCCCGATATTGTGTAATGTTCTCCGTTACGATAATCGAACTGTCAATCATCATGCCCAGTGCCATGATCATACCTGACAACGAGATGATATTCAGCGACATCTTGAAGAGGTAGAAGAATAAAAAACTGATAACCAGACTCACCACCATACTCAGACCGATGACTGCCGGACTTTTGATATCGCCTAAGAACAATATGGCTACAATAAAGATGAATAAGAATCCGAGCGACAGGTTCTGCTTCAAGTTCGAGATGGTGTAATCAAGCAATTCTGTCTGATTACGACTTATATTAAAATCGATGTCGGGATAGATGGCAGCAAAATAGTCGGTTACTTCTTTAAGCGACTGCTTCATCTTATCCATATTCTCATCAGACTGTTTGATGATTGCCAGTGTCACTGCTCTTTTACCGTTTGAGAGCGACGCTCCGGTTTCTTTTTCCGGAACGGTAGATATCCGCGCCAAATCTTTCAGTTGGAAAATCCGGTCGTTCTTGCGTATATAGATGTTTCCTACATCTTCGGCCGTACGCAGTAAGGTGGAAAACTTGATGTTATATTCGTAATAGCCGTCGCGTACAGTCATGCTTCCGGGTTCAATATTGTTTGCCGTCAGTGCATTTTCAATATCATCGAGCGTGATGTTTGCCATCTCCAGCAATTTGTTATCAGGAACGATCTGCAGGCGGCTTTTCACGATTCCCGTAATATCAACCATGGCCACTTCCGGCAGCTGCTCGATGCGCCGTTTGATAACGTTCTCTGCAAACTGACACAGTTTGAGAAACGCTTCCTGGTCTTCTTTGCCATTGCGGTCATTTTTCAAGGTCAGGTTCAGGCAAAAGACAGGTATATCGGTAGCACTGGCTTTGATCACATGCGGCCGCTCAATATTCCGAGGCAGGTAGTTCATGGCAGCATCGATCTTTTCGTTCACTTCAATAAAGGCCAGATCGGTATTGGTGCCATAATCAAAATTAAGTCGTACAACAGCCGACCCATCACGTGTCTCACTGTGTATATCTCTCAGATTTGCTACCTGCATCAATTGAATGCGCACCGGTTTTACAACCGTATTCTCCAATTCGCGTGCCGAAGTGTTCTGCCCGGATATCTGTACAGTGATTTCCGGAATAGCTATATTCGGCAACAGCGATACCGGAATTGTAAAATAGGTGATCAGTCCCACAATGAAACAGGCTAAGAATGCCATTAACACTGCAATAGGCCGTTGTATCAGAAACTTTATCATATTTTCTTCACTATATATTATTTTTCTGAATTTTGTTTCTTGTCAACCACCTTCACCGGTGATTCATGCGCTAAATTAATGTTCCCGCTGGTGATAACCGTATCTCCTTCTTTCAGCCCGTCTATAATTGTATAGCTGTCGGTGTTCTCTAGTCCGGTGTGTACATAGTTCCAGTATGCCTGTTTGTTATTGAGCGTGAAAACCACCTGTTTTCCGGAACGCAATACAACAGCGCCTTTAGGTACTACCAGCTGCCTTCCTAACGAACGATGGATGCTTACGCGGACGTTCATCCCTTCAAACAGTTTAGAGTTGTTGCCAACGGTTGCTTTCACTTTTACCATTCCGTCAGTATCAACCAATGGGTTGATTTCATCGATTCGTCCTTCCGTTTTTACATCAGCCATGGCAAACGGCGACACCTCTACCCGATCGCCGTTTTTAATAAGCGGCAATTCGCTTTCAAGAACTGTAAACTCAGCTTCCAGGCTATGACTATCGATGATTGTACAAAAAACATCTGTTGTGGATGCCGTATTATAAGGTTTTGAAAACAAATTGGCCACAATACCATCAAAAGGCGCATGCAGAACAGCGTTGTGTAACTCGTATTCTGCCAGTTGATGCTGGGCGATAGCCTGATCGTATCCGCTTTTAATACGCGCCAGCTGCATGGTTGCTTTTGGTACTTTGGCCGAGTCTTTTAAAGTAAAGCCCTGTCCGATTAATACATCCTGAAGTTCCAGACGGGCATTCTCAAGCGTGCTTCTTGTTTGAGACACCTTGTTGCCGAGGCGGAACATCGACAGCTCGGCAATCTTTTGCCCTTTGCTTACATGATCGCCGTTTTTTACGAAGATAGCAGCTATCGGTTCCGTTGATTCGAATTTCAGATCTACGGAACGCTTTGCCGTCAGCTTGCCATTGCTCACCAATTCATGATTGAACTCGGTCGATTTCAGTTTCATCACGGTTACTTCATTTGTCTCTGAAGGCAGCATTTTCTCAATCGTCTCTCCTCCGGTTTCGTCCTTCTTTCCGCTGCAGGCAACCATTACGGCAATCAGCAGTAAAACGGTAAATTTGTAATATTTCATGATATTAATCTTTTTTGTAAGCACTCGCAAATATAATAAATTATTATTACTTTGTTCTCGTAGAATAAACAAATATAAATTATTTACGCCAAATTTGTGTGTTATGCAACACCTTCTCCTTCATCTCCTCAACTGCGCGGCTGTCGACCTTGGGATTTTTGGTAAGGACGCTGCGTGCAGCTTGCTGCCGCTTGTCAGGATGATAGAACTTCGGTTCGGAATAGAGCTTCACCAGAAGATAATACGGATAAATCCGTTCCGGCAGAATTGCAATGGCGTATAGCAAATGCGTTTCAGCTTTGTTATACTCGCCTAATGCTTGTTCGTTCTTTGCCAGCATGCAGTAAATCATTGGATCGGCGCTAAGCAAGCTTGCACGTTCAAAGATTTTGACGGCTTCTCTTTGTCGATTGCTGTAACTCAGGCATTGCGCCTCTTCGAAGAGAAAACGCGGATCGTGTTTCAGTAAAGGATGAATCGTAACGTAGTCGTTCGTAACCGATTGATATGCTTTGTTGTCGTAAAACAGTTTCAGCTTGTTCCATTCCTGATATGCTTTATAAGGCATTCTCTGTTTGTAAAACAAAATCAGGCTTCCACTAATGGCAATCAGTATTAGTCCGCTTTGAAACATAAGGGCTACTGGTTTTTGTGCTCCGCCGGCTTCTGTTCCGGCAACTGTTTTGTCACGCGTTATCCCAATCGCTCCGAGAAATATCAGTAACACCCAGAATGACGGCAATTGCAGGGGATAGGAAGAGAAAGCAAAGATCATTAGAGCGATGATTCCGCCCACAGCTCCTTCCTGTTTGTTTTTTATTCCCGTATAGCAGAGATTTCCCAGCCACCAGATGAATACGATTAAGCCGGCAAGGCCCTGTTCCATTCCGATCTGTATATACTCGTTGAATGCATATTCCGGACAGTCGGCTACTATCTTTTCCTGATGCGTTGCCGCCTGTTTCATGAAGTAGGCTGCCTGCCCATCGGCAAAAGCTTTCGGGAATCCACCCAGTCCGACACCGTTTAGAGGATGTTTAAACAGTGTCTCAACAGAAACTTTCCATATCAACAATCGTCCGTCGGCCGAATCGCGTTTCATTCCGTAAACAATCACTGATGCGCCTATGATAACTATGACAGCAACCGTTGTCAGAACAGAGGTCATCTTGCGATGCTGTGCACAGATCGTTATCGTTTTTCTCCATCCGATACATTGTTTCCAGTAAACCCAACTGCATGAACCGATGGCAGCGATCCACGCCGAACGACTCATTCCCGCAGGAATCACGAGGATGATAGCCGCGAAGCAAAACCACATATAATAATGCACAGGCTGTTGTTTCAGTAGAGCAGAAGATAAGGTTACCGGAAGCACTACAGCTAAAAAGCCCGAATAAGGACCCGGGTTAAAAAACGTCCCGGTCAGATTGAACAATGCATGATTAGATGTTATCCATCCATGAAGTTGAGCCATCCCCATAGTCGCTTCGATAAGTCCCGTCGTAGCAATAATAAAAAGAAAAAACACCCGCAGTTGCGGATATTCATTTAATGCCATACGTATTAGCATCCACAAGATGATCAGCTGTACGCCAAACATTGTCTTCTGCGGTTCTGGATCAAGAGTCCAGTGATAAGTGACCCATGTGATTCCGACAAAGAGCATCAGTAATACGTCGGCAGTTGTAAAGCGAAATATTTTCTTTGATCTGTTGAATAGTAAAGGAATGGAACAGAGTGCAAAAAGAGCTGCTGCAACATGAAAATGAAACACTTTGCCCATCACCAGTCCGTTTGCCAGTTCATCATTCTGAGCTAACGGGGTACATATCAGAAGCATTCCGCCCACAGCAGGCAATAATGCCCATCCATCCTTTATTTTCAACAATCTCATCATCTTATTTTTTTCAAGAAGCGATGCCACAGGAACTTTCCACTATACGGATCCACCGATTTCCAGACGATGACAGCTTTGCCTACAATATATTCCTCGGGCAGCATGCCCCAGTATCGCGAATCCTGTGAGTTGGCACAATTGTCGCCTGCCATGAAATAGTAATTTTTCAGAAAACGGTAATGTGTTATCGACTGTTTCCCTACAAACACCGTCGAGTCTTTATAGGTTACTGCCGCATGTTGTTCCCAGGCAATCAGTTTCCTGTAGAGGATAAAGTTTTTTTGATTCATGTCGATCATTCTTCCTGCCTTTGGAATATATAGCGGTCCGAATCGTTTGATGTTCCATTGTAATATCGAATCGTAAGGGAAACATAGATATACCGCTTTGTCGAAGGTTGAATCCGGCTGCCGTCCGATCATACTTTCTTCCATTACGTTACCCAATGGCGTGGATATATTGTTTACGCTGTATTTGCCGTCGATAATTCTAAAAGTGTCGCCCGGCAGAGCCATGCAGCGCTTAACAAAATATTTCATCACATCCATTTCTATGCGACTCCACCTTTTCGGGTGGGGAAAATTAAATACCAGCACATCGTTCCGTTGTATAGTGCTGAATCCGGGCATCCGGTGTATAGTCACCTGTTCGCCGTTGACCGATTTGAAGATATTGAACAGTCTGGCTCCGACGAGCATCTTGTTCACCAGCACACAGTCGCCTGCCTGCAGTTCCGGTTCCATCGAATCCGACGGGATGCGGAACGACGAGAACACAAACACCTGCAGCAACAGCCAGAGACAAATCATGGCAGACACGGCTATGATCAGGTTCATGAGCCAATCGATGATATTTTTTAAAAGTTTTTTCATATCACCACCAGATCTGTTTTCCATGTTCGTAGGTGAAGATACGTTCTTCATTTCCTTTCGTGCAGTCGTGGACACGAAGAACGGCATTCTCAGGTACATGATTGAAAACTAACCGATGATCTTTCCCGATTTGTTTTCCCAGCGACACCCACTTCCTATTCCAATAGAATAACTCATACGTTTCGCCGTTGACAATACGATTGTCGTCGCTTCTCGAATAATAGGTTACATGATTAAAATGTACGGGCTTGCCAAAATCGATAGCAATATATTGATCCTTTACGTCGATGTTGTTTTCAAAGTAACTTATGCGATCACTATCCATGGCATTTTTCAACAAAGCTCCTCCTATGCCCGGATTTCCGGAAAGTTTTCCGCTTAGTTGTTTTTCCATGCCATTCTCACAGTCGGTTACTCTGATATCGCCCACATTAAAAAAAACCGTTCCCTTAAAATTGCAGATCAGATAACGATAAGCCTTCTTATTTTTAATATCAAAATTTCCTTCATAATACGGAATCTCATTCACTTTATATACAGTCAGACTATCGGCAAAGTCAGCTCTGTTAGCAACCTGGAACCGTGTTCCCAGCATACTTGAAGCGCGATAAATCAGTACACTCCTATATGGATATTTGCTGTATATAACAATGTTATTTTCTTTTTTCGGGGGTAAATTATTGATTATTTTCAGCTTTCCCTCTTTAGTCAGAACAAATGGGTCTCCGGCAGGAACGATGGCGTTGTTCTGGTAATAAGCCGGCAGATAGAAGATATTTACACCCATTTTCTTGAACTGTGCTTTACCTCCGTTTCTTTTGGTATAACAGACCGGAACCCATTCGCGAAAGGGATCAAAGCAACAAAGATAGACATATCTGTCATCGGATCCGTTCTTCCATAGGTCAACCGTTATATCTTTACATTTTATATACTTGTCTGTAATGTCTTCCAGCCCCGGATTCTTGAAAAAGCCGGGTGCTGTATTTGTAGAAAGATAAGAGAGATTGTCCTTTTGTATTTCATAATTGATTCGGTACACTTTAGGTATATAACGCTTGTGTTGTATGTAGATATAGGAGGGAATTCCTTTGAAAGACGAGAGATAATTATAATCCCAGAAAGTATCCGAGATGATAGTGTCTCTTATATTAAGGTAAGGATGTTGTTCATTATCGAGCAATTTCAAATGGCTTTCTTTGGTTATGATTTCCGTCCAGAAATGTGGAGAATTAGAGTTCCCCCAACAAGGTATTTCATTTAGCACAGCGGGGATACCCAACGAACGAAGCGCAGCAATCTTATAGATATTCTTTTCCAGACAAGTTCCGATGTTCGATTTCATTATATTGCTAAAAGAAGTCGGCATCAAATATGGATGATGGATGGCAAATAATGACCAGCTTGACAAGAAAGTCGAGTCAATATGCTGAGAAATAATATTGGCTACTTGGGTATAATCCGTGTCATGCATTATTTTATCAATATCCTTATATTTTTCTTTGAAGAATGAATCAGACTCTTTTCCATAGCAGTTTTCTGTTGTATATGGAAGTATATATTTACAGAAAGTCTCAAAATCTATATTTTTTGACCATGGATGCTTTTTCCATGTATCGAAAGCAGTATTCATATGTTCAATCAAATATTGTGCAGAGAGTGTTTTCAAATCCGTAGAATAAACTGCGATCACTTTTGTGTTG
>Ga0268357_101627_pt1 | contig 13643 bp, 10 predicted proteins | sample BioMet10_FD_192466 | JGI IMG/M metagenome (GOLD analysis project Ga0268357, IMG submission 192466) | Sewage microbial communities from Oakland, California, United States - Biofuel 10 (Illumina Assembly) | ecosystem: Engineered > Wastewater > Sewage > Unclassified | place: USA: California... | reverse complement strand
TGGAAAACCGCCTTTGCCAGTTGTCGTGCCTCTATCAAAGTATCTGTATCTCGTAGTATATCAGCAATGTACAAATCAGGCAACCCATGCTGCCTGAGCCCAAACAGCTGACCGGCACCTCTAAGCACCAGATCCTTCTCGGCCAGCTCGAAGCCATCGTGACAGGTGCGCATGATTTGAAGTCTCTCCACTGTCTCATCACTGGTGTTGGGGCTAAGCAGAACACAATAAGACTGACTGGAACTACGACCTACCCTGCCCCGCAGCTGATGCATCTGGGCCAAGCCAAATCTATCTGCGCCCTCAATAACCATCAGAGTAGCATTAGGTACATTAACACCGACTTCAATTACCGTAGTGGCAATGAGCACATCTATTTTCCCCGCTGCAAAAGCACCCATTACCCTATCCTTTTCTTCCTGCTTCAATTTACCATGCAGCAGGCCGCAACGCACACCCTTTAAATAAGAATGCGTAAGCTCCTCATAAATACTTGTTACCGCCTTGGCTTCCATCCCCTCCGACTCCTCGATCAGAGGACAAACCACGTACGCCTGGTGACCGGCCTTTACTTGCCGCACCATGCCGGCATAAATCTCCGGACGCTTATCCTCATTATAACACAAAGTCATAATAGGCTTGCGACCGGGCGGCATACCCTTCATCAGAGAAACATCCAAATCCCCATAAACAGTCAAAGCCAGTGTTCTGGGAATAGGAGTAGCAGTCATAACCAAGGTATCCGGAGCAAAGCTGGATTTATTGGCCAGCTTGGCCCTTTGCTCTACACCAAAGCGGTGCTGCTCATCAGTGATAACCAATGCCAAATCCTTAAAGGCAACAGTCTCCTGAATCAAGGCATGCGTTCCTACCACCACCTGAATGGTACCATCAGCCAGCCCCTCCAGAATTTCCATCCTGGCAGAACCGGTAATACTGCCGGTGAGCATGGCCACCTCAATACCACAAGGTTGAAGCACCTTGGTAAGAGCCTCAAAATGCTGTCCGGCAAGAATTTCCGTAGGGACCATAATGCACCCCTGATAGCCGTTCTCCGCCGCCTTAGCCAAAGCTAAAGCCGCCACAGCGGTCTTGCCGCTACCTACGTCGCCCTGCAACAGCCTGTGCATAGGTTCCACCTGTTGCATGTCCAGAGAAATATCCTGCCAGGCTCTTTCCTGCGCAGGAGTTAACGGAAAGCCTAAATTTTGGCGCACGGCCTTAACCAATGCACCATCTGCCGCCATCTTAATCCCGGTTTTTTCGGTTTTAATCTTCTTTCTATAATATAAAAGCCCACACTGCAGCAAAAACAACTCTTCAAAAATAAAGCGCTTTTTAGCTTCGGCCAATAAAGGAAAACTAGTGGGAAAATGAATATTTTCCAAAGCAGGCAAGCGAGCCAGCAAGCCTTTCGCCTTAATGATGGACTGAGGCAAGGACTCCGGCAGCTCCTTTTGAGCCAATGCCAAAGCCTGCTTTACAGCTCCCCTTACCTGATTCTGTGTCAAATTGCCACTTAAACTGTAGACCGGCAAGATCCCCACCGGTTTAGTTTGGCTGTTCATATGGCTTAAAATTGCCCCTGTAACGCTTTTAGCGCCACGCCCGGGACCAATCTTACCTGCCACCACAATCTCTTCTCCAACCTCAAAAGCCTTTAATTGAAACCTTTGATGCGCAAACAGATATACGTCGGCAAAACCCGTGTCGTCGCTAACGGTAACCGTGGCAAAACTCCTGCTTCTGGCACTACGCCTGGTAAGCATCCGGACAATTTTACCCTGGAACACCTGTATTTCTCCATCTGTAGTCAATTCTTTGATCGTTTTTACCCTGGAATAATCCAAATAACAACCTTGCCTGGGAAAAAAGTTTAATAAGTCACCTATTGTTGCTATATTAAGTTTAGCAAAATCCTCTGCTTTCTTAGGCCCAACGCCTTTTAGCGAGGTAATTGGCTCTTTCCACCACATAAAGTACCCTTTCTAAGAAAAATTGTATTTTTTACTTGCTTTTACTATAACTATTGTGTTAAAATACTTACACTGACATGAAAAATAATATTGCCGAATAGCTTGAAGGAGGTGGAACCATGGCACATGTTTGTGACATTTGTAAAAAAGGTGAGATGGCAGGTAACAACGTCAGCCATTCCAACAGACACACTGTAACGTCATTTAAACCTAATGTACAAAAGGTTAAAGCAGTTGTTGACGGCCAAGTAAAGAGCATTAACGTTTGTACTCGTTGCTTACGTTCCGGTAAAGTTACCAGAGCTGTGAAAGCATAAAACTTAAAATTAGAAACCAAATACCTTAGGTACTTGGTTTCTTTTTTTATGCCTAAAAATGTTCTCCACACTGAGGACAAAATTGAGCATCCTTCTCCACTACCTTGCCACATTTAGGACATTGCTTCATGCTGCCATATTGCTTAATTTTGGCATCCAGCATCGCAAAGAACCTTTCAGTTTCCTTATTCTGAGGCTTAAAGCTATACACCTCCAGCTGTTCCTTGCGAATATCTAAAATAATCTGGATACCGCCCTCTATATCCTGAATGGACAGGGTAAAAAGTTTGTCTATGGGCTTGCCAAACAACATGGTCTTTTCATCACTGGCGATTGTCCCATTCAAAAGAAAATTGGCATCATCCTGTGACTGCACATTTACAGCCATATCCTTAACGGTCTCCACCGCCAGCTTCCAGGCGATGTTCTTATCTGTTTTATAGTTTTTGGTGACGAAGCTGCCACCGCTACCATTTATTTCCATGGATGAAACTCTCCTTGCGATTTATTATTTAGCTGCTTGTAACCGTAATCGTAAATTTCTTTGTTATTGTCCTAGTACTATCTTTGTATTTGCCAACAGAAGTAATTGTATAAGCTGTGCTTGTGCCTGCTGACGTTATCATAGGCTGAGTTGTTGATAAATACACAGCAGTGCCAGATGAATTTAAATAAGAGATTGCAACCCCATAACGAGGAACATCATCAACAGTTGACGCTACTCCTGATTTTAGTTCCATAAATTTTTCGCTAGGAATCGTAGTACTGTTAGAAAGCCAATCCCAGCCTTCGCCGGTATTTTTATTTAGAAGTTCCACCTGCGCTCTCTTCACTCCTGCTTCAGCAGCATACCAAGCTTGCTGAGCGTTCTTATCACCAGTAGCAGTTTCTTCTTCTTTGGACATCATGGCGGCCCAACTTGCTCCTGCTACAACAAAGAACAATAAGAACATCAATGCCATTACCGTAGCTGACCCTTTGCGACTTATGAAGTTGTTATTTCTAAGCAACTTTTTCTTCATAGCAAGCATCCTCTTTTACCATTTTGTTTTATCAGAAGCTACATCTGGCAACAGTCCCGGATAAACATAGGTAGTTCCTTCTGTATCCTTAGTGTACTCTGCTCCTGCACCATCATAATCCAAGCGATAATGCTTACCCGTACCATTATAATCTTCAATATAATCGTTCTGCCCATTCTTTAAAGTCTTATAGTTTGTATATTTTCCATCAGAACCTAAAATCGGCACCCAAGTATTATAATTAATATAGATTAGAGAAGCATTATATATAGCAGTAGCATAACCGAAGGTTGTCGCTAAATCAGTGGTTTCATATTCACTTGTTTGTCCCTTTGTCGTGAAACAGTATGTCATAAAACCAAACCACGGTCTGATAACATAAACACCATCTTCTACCGCTAAGCGCTTAATTTCAGTCATACCGTCTCCTGAATCTTTAAGACGATTCTGATTTTGCGTCGTATAATCATAAAGTCGCTTATAGTTTTTATCAGGGTCTGGCACATCATCGACAACGTTTCGTGCCACAAATATCTTCCACTTTGCCACAGACTTTATGTCTTTTGAAATTACGTTACCACTTGCATCACAAGGAACAATGACCCAAGATGTATCACCAACTATGGCCTGTTTATCTTTAGGAATAGTACTCCACAAGTTTGCAGATATACCGGCCAGTTTATCACCACTATTTTTCTTATGAAAACCTATAGAAGAAATATTGGTTGTAAAATTACCGATACCATTACCAGTTCTTAATATGCCTTGATTATTGTTATAGGCATTAGTCACAGCTATAGCTAAAATATTGCCAATTTCTTGAGCTTTCTGATCTTTATCTATGGAAATCTTTCCTTCTATATCATTAACTATCTCAGAAGCACTGATTTTAGAACGAAGAACATCAATTTTGCTTGCAGTTGTTCCAGACATATCATACTTCACCGGCAAGATAATGTTATACACTTCTTCCCCATCATACGTATCTTTGAAAATAGGAAAACGATCACTTGCTGTCCCATTCATATCAGCATATGCCTTCACATACTCAGCGGAAGTAAAAGCACTATTTGAACTATTAGCCGGAAAGTAAATCGGGTTATTTGCATCATCGTCCTTAACTATTTTCAGGCGCAAGTTGTCGCCACTACCATCCCAAGTTATCACTCTTTTATACGGTTTGGCATCACTATAATTATTTACTGTCATTCCTTCAACCGGGCCAGAATAAGTAATTGTTCCTGTCCCCAGCTCAACGCCACTTGCATATCTAAGCGTAGTTGTAATATCTTCCATAACTGCCCTGGCATTAGCATAAGCAGTAGCCTGACTCTGTCCTGTAAGCATAGAACCGAATCCACCGCGCACTACGGCTACTATACCGCCTAAAATTAGCATGGTTACAGCCATACCCACAATTAATTCAATTAGAGTAAAACCGTTACGTTTTTTCATAATTGCTCCTATTATTGGTTCAACAAAATATACGTATACAAGGTTATAGAGTTATCCGCAAACTCTGGACTTGCCCAAGTAACTGTAGAACTTACCACCATAATATTATCGTCACCTTTATATGTTGTTCCTTCATTCAAAGGTTCCTCATTATTTTCACATTTTAATTGTACTTTAAAATTTTCATTGTCTGGCAAAGTTATGGTTTCTAAGCCTGATAAAGCAATTATATCTGCCTTTTTAGCCCCTGCCATCTCTTTGGTCTTTAGCATTTCTATTCTCTCGGCTGCAATTTGCACAGCTTTTTGACGCAAGCTTGCATCTGCTCGGTTCTTGGTTCCATAAGTAAACAGCTGCAGAAGAGCAACCAAGCCAATAGCCAAAACAGTAATACCTATCAAGGCATCCACTAGTAGCACGCCACGTTCTCTCTTTTTCAGTTTTGAGAAAAAAGACATAATGCCCATATTTTTCTCCTACATTTTATATCTTATGCACACACAAACTCCCACGCTATTATTATAACATAAACATACAAATATATATAAATAATCTACAAAATTAAGCAACTCTAGCCACGCAAAAGGCTTACCTCTTCTCAATTTACCACAGCGGGTTTCATTTGTGAAGAGATAAGCCTTTATTTAAGTTTTTAAGCCAGTGTTACTTTGAGAAGCGGGGTCCTGCCGGCAAAGCAGTCAGATACCTCTGTTACTGAAATGTCTTTTACTTTTTCCATGTTGGTAATAACAATCGGTGTAATAGTTTTATGACCTTGCTGCCTAATAAGATTCAGGTCAATTTCTATTATCTCATCCCCTGCCTTTACTTGCGTGCCGGGATTTAACAATTGTTTGAAACCTTGTCCCTGCATCTTTACTGTATCCAACCCAATGTGGACTAAAATTTCCAACCCACCCTTGGATGTCACAGCAAAAGCATGTCCTGTTGCACTAACCATAGTAAGGGTACCCGCACATGGTGCCACAATTTTATTGCTGGAGGGTTGGACAGCAATTCCATCGCCTAACATCTTTTCTGCAAAGGTGGCATCAGGCACTAATTGTAAAGCAACAATTTGTCCATTTACCGGTGCTACTAACGTTTCTACTTTTTTTCTACTAAATCCAAACATGACATCATTCCTTTGTAAAGTGTTTTTCTTTCCATTCCTCAAATACCATATAGAATAATGGTACCACAATTAACGTTAAAAAGGTAGAAGAAATCATACCGCCTAAAATTACGACGCCCATGGATTGACGTAATTCAGCGCCGGCACCTAGTCCTAAAGCAATAGGCACGATACCAAGCATAGTAGAAACAGAGGTCATCAAAATAGGACGCAACCTAAGTGAACAAGATTCCTTAAGTGAATCGCGAATATTCATGCCTTTGGCGCGAGCCTGGTTGGTATAGTCTATCAGCAAAATTGCTACCTTGGTAACCAGACCTAGCAACATCGCAAAACCAATCAAGGACATCATGTTAATGGTAAGACCGGTAATCAAAAGGCCCAAAATTGCGCCTGTCAAGGCAAGCGGCAGGGACATCATGATAACCAGCGGCTGGCTAAAGCTTTCAAACTCGGCAGCCAGCACCATGTAAATAACAACTATAGCCAAGGCCAGGGCTTTATAAATTTCATTAAAGGATCTACCCATCATATCAGAAGAACCAATCAAGGTAGTGTAATAGCCTTCCGGTAAATTCATGGCAGGTACTAATTCCTTCTGAATCTTATCTGTCAGTTCGCCGGCACTGATACCTACGGTGTTGGCATAGACAGCTACCTGTCTTTCTCTGTTGTACCTATCAATCTTGGTAGGACCGGATTCCAGAGTAACATTGGCAATATCTGCAAGGCGGACGAAATTGCCGCTGGTATTAGAAATAAGCAGATTACGCACGTCCTCAAGGTTTCTTTGTTGATCAGGTTCCAATTCTACTCTGATATCAAAATCGTGATCGGTAAAGGTAAATTTGTTGGTAGTAGTTTTACCTTGGAATGCCATCTGCACTACAGTACCTACTGAGGTAGGTGTCAAACCCATGCGACTGGCTTTATCTTGGTCCAGTCTGACAATTACTTCCGGCTCTGCTTCAAAGCTGGACAAGTCAACATCTGTAGCACCGGGTATCTTCTTAATCTGTGCTGCTAAATCATTGGCATAATTTTCCAGGGCTTTTAGGTCCGGTCCCATGATACCAATCTGTACAGGTCGCTTATCGCCTCTGCCTGCACCTTGTCCTGACATAACTGCCAGCTTGACATTCTTAACATCTTTCAAATTCAAACGCAGCTCATCCATAATGGTCTGCATGGATTTAGTACGTTCACTGACATCCTTCAGCTTCACATCAATAGTGGACTGGTTGGGAGGAATTCTACTACCACCCAAACGCATACCAACAAGACGGACACCGGGTTCTTGTAGAACGATCTTCTCCACCGGCTCCATGATTTCAGCCATGCGCTGCACGCTTACGTTGGAAGGTGCAATAGCGCTAATGGTAAATTCGCCGGAGTCATAGGTGGGCTGAAATTCCATACCAATCAAGGGAAGCATAGCACAGCTAGCGCCCAGGAAAACAATGGAGATAACGATAATCAGCTTAGCATGATTCATGGCGGCTGCAATAGTATCTGAGTATAATTTTCTAAATGCTTGGAACTGTGCTTCAAATACTTCCAGGCATTTTTGCACTATCTTATTTCTTGGCTTTTTCGCCTCTTCCTTAGGATTGACCAACCAATGGGCGGAAAGCATAGGTGTTAGGGAATAGGCCGAGAAGGTGGAAAATATAACGGCAAAAGCAACAGTTAAACCAAATTGAGCAAAGAACTGACCTATTACTTCACCCATGGTGCCGATAGGTACGAACACGGCAATCAGGGACAAGGAGCTGGCTAAAATAGCCAGGGACAATTCTTTGGCAGCATCCAATGCTGCTACTTTTGGCGTCTTGCCCATTTCCATATGACGGAAAACGTTTTCAATCAGCACGATGGCATCATCGATTAGCATACCAACGGCCAGAGACAGTCCCAGCAGGGACATGTTATTCAAGGTAAAATGCATTTGCTTCATAAGCACGAAGGTAGCAATTACGGAGGAAGGAATAGCCATACCACCAATAACGGTAGCACGGAAATTTCCTAAGAACATATAGGTGATCCACAAGGCGAGGAAACCGCCCAGAATAATGGAGCTCCATACATCCGCAATATTATCCCTGATATAAATGGAAGTATCTTTCAGGATACTTACCTCTATATCCTGAGGCAGCTGATTGGTCTCGCGCATTTCCTTCATGGCTGCTTGTACGCCGTCTGCTACGGACACGCTGTTACTACCGGATTGCTTGGTAATACTGACATTAACGCCCGGAACATTATTAGCTCTGGCAAAGGAGTTATCTTCTATCCAGGAGTCTTCTACCCTGGCCACATCCGACAGCTTCACTACACGGCCATTGCTATTGGATACTACTACATTTTTCATATCGTCTACGCTCTTGAATTTACCAAGCGTACGGACGGTTAATTGCATACCATTCTGTTTAACGAAACCAGCCGGCGTATTGGCGTTGGCATAGTTCACTTGATTGTACACTGTCTGGAAGGGAACGTTATAGGCTTGTAGCTTCTCGCCATCCACATATACCTTCAGCTCTCTATCCTGTGCACCATAGTAGTTTACCTCGGCTACGCCTTCTACCTGTTGCAGTCTGTTCTTCAGCACGTTTTCAATGATACGTACTATTTCGCCACGACTTCTGCTCTTGGAAGCCAGGGTATAGGAAACAACAGACTGAGCCGACAAGTCTACACGCTGAGTGATAGGCTCATCAATATCATCCGGCAATCTGCCACGCACGGAAGCAACTTTCTCTCTTACCTCGCTGGCTTTAGCCATAGCATCAGTACCCAGAGGAAATTCAATTACGGTCTGAGCATAGCCATTTCTGGCGGTAGAGCTCATAGTTTTAATACCGGATACCTGACTAACTCTGTTTTCAATTGGTTTAATAACCAGTGTTTCCATTTCCTCAGGAGAAGCGCCTGTATAGGTTACCGTCACGCTGACCAAAGGCAAATCGATTTCCGGATACAAATCCACACCTAACTTTGGATAAGCCCTGATACCGAATACTATTAACACCATGATGACCATGGTAGTAAAAACAGGGCGTTCAATAAAGGCCTTAATCATTGGTTTTTACCACCTTTTTCAAAAGAAACAGTGCTTCCTTCACGAATACGATTTTGTCCAGAAACAATAACTCTGTCCTTCTCGGTAACGCCACTTAATATCTCTGCAATACCATCACCAATATAACCGGTATCTAATACTTTTCTCGTTACCTTACCATTCTCGTCAGCTACGAAAACAGTTCTCTGGTCTTCGCGCATGATAATAGCATCCTGGGGAATAACCAGGACATTGCTACGAGGCTGAGTTTTTAAATACACGTCAGCAGACAACCCGCCCTTAAGGCTGTTGTCGCTATTATCCACAGTTACTTCTGCAGCAAAAGTGCGGGCAGGCAAATCAGCCACCGTCGCTAATTTCGTTACGGTGCCCACCACTTGCTTGCCATTCATGGAAGGAATGACCACATCGCAAGTTACGCCCTCAGCGATATTGGCAATCTGTCCTTCCGGAATATTTAGTTTTAAAGTCAGGGAAGAAATATCTGCAATATTAAAGAGTGCAGCGCCGGTACTGGCATAATACCCTTCCTGGAAATATCTTTTTATAATTCTACCTGCTTGCGGTGCTATTACCTCAGTACCTGCTGCCTTGGACAAGGCATTAGCATAAGTACCTTCTGCTGCTTTTAATTTGCCGGCAGCATTGTCACGTGCAAATTGAGCATTATCCAGAGCTTCCTTAGAAACAGCTCCTGATTGATACAATTTTTGATATCTTGCCAACAGGGTTGATGCAGAAGCCAGAGTGGCTCTGGCATCGTACACACTGCCCATGGCGCTGTTGGCAGAAGCATCCAGCTCACTGCTCTCTAGCACAGCCAGCACTTGTCCTTTAACGACATGGGTGCCAACATCAGCATGAACCTGCTCCAACCGGCCTGCTACCTTGGCAGCAACATCTGCCTGCCAATGGGGATCTAAAGAACCGGAAAGTTTTACTACCGGATTGATGGTCATACGTTTGGGAAAAGCAGTCTCTACGGCCACGGCATTGGTCTTCGCTGCCTGATTTGCTTTATTCTTGGCTATTACTAATTTATTGATTATCTGAAACGCTATTATAGCAACTATAGCCACGGTTACTATAATTCCATACTTCACTCTCTTATCCTGCCAATTCATAATAAGATCCCCCGTTTTTATTTTGTCTTCCCAACCAAATAAAGTGCGTCCGCACGCAACAACTTGTTAGATTACTTGACCATTATAGCAAAATTTATTAATTTCTACATCTACTTTGTACACTTTTTTTGTGTCTTTTTTATGTTTTTTTGCGCCAGTTCCAATTGTTCACTACGTCGCTTCGCTCCTTGTTCACAAGGAACTGGCGCAAAAAAATGGTTCCACCTAGGTGGAACCATTTTTAACACAATATTATTTACTTTGCAGAACAGCCTTACGGGACAAGTTCAAACGACCCTTTTGGTCAATTTCTACCAATTTAACAACAATTTCGTCGCCAACGTTTACTACATCTTCAACCTTGCCCACTCTTTCAGTAGACAATTGGGAAATATGAACCAGGCCCTCTTTACCGGGCATAAACTCTACAAAGGCACCAAAGTTCATTATTCTGGTAACTTTACCGGTATAAACCTTACCCACTTCAGGAACAGCGGTAATACCTTCAATAGTAGCAATGGCTTTATTAGCAGAAGCTGCATCAACAGCTGCTACATAAACCTTACCGCTATCGTCGATATCAATCTTAGCACCGGATTCTTCCACAATCTTCTTAATCATCTTGCCACCAGGCCCGATGATGTCTTTAATCTTGTCAGGATCTACCTGCAAGGTGGTAATCTTGGGAGCGTACTTCTTCAATTCTTTTCTAGGTTCAGCAATACATTCCAGCATCTTGCCAAGAATAAAGGCTCTGCCTTCCTTAGCCTGTGCCAAAGCTTGTTGGAATATTTCCTTGTTGATACCATCAATCTTGATATCCATTTGTACGGCAGTAATACCCTTGGAGGTACCTGCTACCTTAAAGTCCATATCGCCAAGAGCATCTTCCAAGCCTTGGATATCGGTCAAAACGGTAAAATGCTCACCATCTTTTACCAAGCCCATTGCCACGCCGGAAACAGGCGCCTTAATGGGAACACCTGCGTCCATCAGGGACAGGGTGCTAGCGCAAACGCTGGCCATGGAGGAAGAACCATTGGATTCCAAAACTTCAGAAACCAGACGAATAGCATAAGGGAATTCTTCTTCAGAAGGAATAACAGGCAACAACGCTCTTTCAGCTAAAGCACCGTGACCAATTTCTCTTCTGCCGGGAGAACGCATAGGTTTGGTTTCGCCCACGCTATAAGGCGGGAAATTATAATGGTGAATATAACGTTTAGTTTCTTCTGTGCCTAGACCATCCAGAATTTGAGCTTCACGAAGGGGAGCCAAAGCTAAAACGTTCAGTACCTGAGTCTGACCTCTGGTAAACAAACCACAGCCATGGGGACGATCCAAAATACCAACTTCGCAGCTGATAGGACGTACTTCATTAAGTTGACGACCATCAGGACGAATCTTATCTACGGAAATAGTTCTACGAACTACTGCCTTAATTAATTTTTGCGTAATATAAGCAACATCAGCAGCATTGTCAGGATATTTCTCGCTGAACACAGTAGCAATTTCTTCTTTAACCTTATCTACCATTGCTTCTCTGTGCTTCTTATCATCATCCATCAAAGCAGCTTTTAATTTTGCTTCGCCATAAACCTTAATTTCTTCAACTAATTCAGCAGGAGGAACATACACAGGTACTTCCATCTTGGGCTTGCCAACTTCTGCCTGAATCTTTTCTTGGAATTCTACCAACTTTTTGATTTCGTCATGAGCAAACCAAATAGCATCCAGCATGGTCTCTTCAGATACTTCCTTAGCACCTGCTTCAACCATCAAAATAGCATCCTTTGTACCGGCTACGGCCAGGTTCAATTCACTTACCTTAGCTTGTGCCACGGTAGGACAAACGATGAACTTGCCATCAATTAAGCCCACTCTAACGCCGGCAATAGGTCCTTCAAAAGGAATATCAGAAATGGAAAGTGCGCAGGATGCACCAATCATAGCCGGGATATCAGGAGCATTGTCCGGATCCACGGAAACAGCTGTAGCAACAATCTGTACATCATTATGATATCCATCCGGGAACATAGGACGAATAGGTCTGTCAATCAAACGGGAAGTCAAAATAGCTGATTCAGCCGGTCTTCCCTCTCTTTTAATAAAACCACCGGGGATTTTACCCACGGCATACATTTTCTCTTCATAATCAACAGTCAAAGGGAAGAAATCAACGCCTTCTCTTGGTGTAGTTGTTCCGGTAACAGCTACTACAACTGCTGTTTCACCGTAACGAATTAAAACGGCCCCATTTGCTTGCTTGGCAATTTTGCCTGTCTCGATGGTCAGGGTTCTACCACCTAAATCTGTACTGTACGTATGCATCCTCTGCATCCTCCTTGTTTTCTCACTCTTTTGTATCACCCGACTATTATACTACAAGAAGTTATAAAAACCTAATGTTTTTTGTAAAAAAAATGACAAAAGGAAGCAGCAAACCAATAAGGGCCGGTCCTAAAATGGTTCGGTACTTTTGTACCCTGCCATTTTGGAACCGGCCCCTCTTAATTATATTTTACTGCTTTTAGTTTAAAGAACCAAAGAAGGTGCTGCATAAACACGAGTCTTTAGTTCATTATCCAGCATGTAAAGACCTTTAGCATCTTTACCAAATAATTCATATTTTTTAATCAATGCTTCAGCGTTCTTTTCTTCTTCAACTTGTTCCTTTACAAACCAATCCAAAAATTGCAAGGTCTTGTATTCGTCTGCTTTTCTGGCTGCAGTGTAAATAGCATTAATTAGCTTACTTACATATTGTTCATGTTCCAGGCCAAAATGCAAAGCATCGTCTACTTTCTTCATGTTCTTGTCCGGTTGAGCAATGGCAGTGAGAGTAACCTTTTCTCCGGCATTTTGCAAATATTGCATCATCAGCATAGCATGATCGCGCTCTTCTTGAGCTTGTACCTTATACCAGTTGCCAAAACCTTCCAAGCCTGCCTCGTAATAGTAGTTGGAAAAATCCAAATACAGATATGCAGAATAGAACTCTTTGTTTACTTGCTCATTAATCAACTTACTAACCTTTTTGTCTAACATGACTATCATCCCTTCTCTTCGTAATTAATAATATTTATCTTTTACATTCTAGCATTTTTGTAATTTGAATGCAATAACAGAGATTGAAACTACCTATCAGCCTCATACGCTCCCTATTCAGTCGCATATTTCGGCACCCCTTCGCGTATACAGTCTCTCACAGCGCTACGCTTGTGAATCGACTGGCGCTTGAGCCGGCTTCCTTGCGAACAAGGAGCAAAGCAACGCAGTGAGCAATCGGAACCGGCCATGTGATAGCTGTCCGTGAAGCAAGCTCGAAAAGCTTAGCTGAACGGGAACAGCGAACCACCGTCCCCAGGTTCCCTGGGTGACGTAATATTTACAGGTAAAAAAATACACACACCAAATGGTGTGTGTATTTTTTAACCGGCAACTACCTATCCTCCCAGGCCGTTTCCAACCAAGTACTTTCGGCGTGTAAGGGCTTAACTACTGTGTTCGAGATGGGAACAGGTGGATCCCC
>Ga0268357_101626_pt1 | contig 13647 bp, 8 predicted proteins | sample BioMet10_FD_192466 | JGI IMG/M metagenome (GOLD analysis project Ga0268357, IMG submission 192466) | Sewage microbial communities from Oakland, California, United States - Biofuel 10 (Illumina Assembly) | ecosystem: Engineered > Wastewater > Sewage > Unclassified | place: USA: California... | reverse complement strand
CAAAATTAGTAGATAAAAAAGCTTTGAAAGAATTCAAAGCCAATGCTTTAAATCCTGAGCATCCTGTACTTAGAACAACAGGTCAATATTCTGATACTTATTTCCAAAGCCGTGAGGCTTGCAATCCTTATTATGACAAATTGGCTGATGTAGTTGCTGATTATATGAAGAGTATTAGCGAAATTACAGGACGGGATTATAAGCCTTTTAACTATTATGGTGCCCCTGATGCCAAGTATGTCATTGTAACTATGGGCAGTGCAGCAGGATGTGTACAAGAAACTGTTGATTATTTAAGAAAGCAAGGCGCAAAGGTTGGCTTTATAGAAGTGCATCTGTATCGTCCTTTTTCTGCACAATATTTTCTAAGCCAATTACCTGTAACAGTAGAAGCTATTACTGTTGGTGATAGAACCAAGGAACCTGGCGCTGTAGGCGAACCTCTGTATGAAGACGTTAGTTCTGTTGTCTTAGAATCAGGCCGCAAGCTTAAAGTATTCGCTTGCCGTTATGGTTTAGCCAGCAAGGATTTTACTCCCGCACAAGTTATTGCCATGTACAAAAATATGGAAGCAAAAGAGCCTAAAAATCATTACACCATAGGTATTAACGATGATGTGACGCATTTAAGCTTACCTTATGGTAAAGAAATTAACATTATTCCGGAAGGGACCATTAGCTGCAAGTTCTGGGGCTTAGGTTCAGACGGTACTGTAGGAGCCAATAAAAATACTATTAAGATTATTGGCGATCACACAGATATGTATGTACAAGCTTACTTTGAATATGATGGCAAAAAATCAGGTGGTGTTACTAGATCGCATCTGCGCTTTGGTAAGGATCCAATTAGATCAACCTATTTAGTTAAAGAAGCTGATTTTGTAGCATGTCATAACAAGTCTTATTTAGACCGCTACGATATTGTCGCTGATGTGCGAGAGGGTGGCAGTGTTCTTATCACCTGTGACTGGAAAGGTGAAGAGCTGGCTAAACATCTGCCGGTACAATTTAAGAAACAAGCAGCACAAAAGAAAATTCATCTCTACGCTATAGATTCTACTGCCATCGCCCAAGAGTTGGGGCTAGGTAGCAGAACCAATACGATTTTACAAGCCGCTTTCTTCAAGATTACCAAGGTTATCCCCATTGAGAAAGCAGAGCAATATATGAAAGAAGCTATTAAAAAGACCTATGGCAACAAGGGCGATAAGATTGTCAACATGAACTATTCTGCTGTGGAAAAGGGGATTGAACTGGTGCAGGAAATTCCTGTACCTGAGAAATGGGCTAAGCTGACGGAGGCGCCCAGTACAGTAGATAGTAAATTACCCAAATGGATTCGTAATATTCAGATTCCTGTAAATAAAATGGAAGGCGATAAAATTCCTGTCAGTGAGTTTGCTGAGGCAGCAGATGGTACTATGCCGGCAGGTACTTCCAAGTATGAGAAACGTGGCATTGCCGTAAATGTACCTGTGTGGGACAGCAGTAAATGCGTGCAATGTAATCAATGCTCCTATGTATGCCCTCATGCTGCCATTCGTCCCTTCTTAGTAACAGCAGACGAAACAGCCAAAGCACCGCAAGGTTTTAAAGTAGCTAAGGCTAAAGGTCCGGGTATGGAAGCATATCAGTTTAGCATACAAAATGCTGTGCTTGATTGTACTGGTTGTGGTAGCTGCGCAAAGGTTTGCCCTGCTAAGGCTTTGACGATGGAGCCGTTAGATAATCACCTTGCTGATGAAGCTAGTTTTGAATATGCCATTGCTTTGCCGGCTAAGAAAAATCCGCTTGGTGTTAATACCGTAAAGGGTAGTCAATTTGAACAACCACTTTTGGAATTCCCTGGTGCTTGCCCGGGCTGTGGTGAAACTCCCTATGCCAAACTGCTTACTCAGCTGTTCGGCGACCGTATGTATATTGCAACTGCTACAGGTTGCTCACAAGTATGGGCTACCAGCTTCCCGTCCTTTCCTTATACAACCAATAAAAAGGGACAAGGGCCTGCAGTAGGTGGTTCTTTATTTGAAAATAATGCTGAATTTGGTATGGGTATTTATTTGGCGGCGCAAAGACAAAGAACGAGCCTATTGGAAGATACTCAAGCGTTAATTGCCAAGACGGCTGATAGCAAAGTAAAAGCAGCTGCTGAAGCATGGGCTAATGCTTATGCTGATGCAGAGGCATCTAAACAGACAGGCGCTACTTATAAAGAAATACTAGCTGCTTACAAAGCTTCTGGTGAAGAAGGCGAGCTGGTGGCTAAGATTTTGGGCGAAGCTGATCAATTAACCAAGAAATCAATATGGTTCTTTGGCGGCGATGGCTGGGCTTACGATATTGGCTACGGCGGACTTGACCATGTGATTGCTTCCGGAGCTGATGTCAATATCATGGTGTTTGATACAGAAGTATATTCCAATACAGGTGGACAAGCTTCCAAGGCTACTCCTACCGGTGCAGTAGCAGAATTTGCTGCAGCCGGCAAGAGAACAAAGAAGAAGGATTTAGGCATGATGGCTATGAGCTACGGTGACGTTTATGTTGCACAAGTAGCAATGGGAGCAAGCCAATCACAATTTTTGAAAGCGGTGTTGGAGGCAGAAAGCTATCATGGTCCTTCTATTATTATCGCTTATGCACCCTGCATTAACCATGGCCTACGTTGTGGTATGAGTGATGTACAAGGCGAAATTAAACGTGCTGTAGAAGTTGGCTACTGGCAATTATATAGATACAATCCCTTACTTATTGAGGAAGGCAAAAACCCATTCCAATTAGACTCAAAAGAGCCTACTGGCGATTTTCAGGCTTTCTTGAAAGGCGAAGTAAGGTACTCTTCATTGGAACGTAGTTTCCCAGAAGAAGCAGTGAAGCTCTTTACCAAAACGGAAAAGGAAGCAAAAGCCAGATATGCAAAGTATAAGGCTTTAGCAAAATAGAGGAGGATAACATGAGCACTTTTGTGGAGAAGGTAATGGGAGCAAAAGCAGGGACAGTAGTTACGATTAATCCTGACTATGTGGTTATTAATGATGGCGTGTCAGCTGCTGCTGTTAAAGAAATAAAAGCAGTGGAAGTTCCTGAAAAAGTGTTGGTCATTTATGATCACGATGTGCCAACAGGCCGTCCTGAAGCAGCTGCTATTTTGAAACAGAATTTGATGTTTGCAGATAAGTATGGTTGTAAATATATTCAGGCAGAAGGAATTGGTTATCAGTATATGTTAAATACTGTGGTAAAACCAGGACAAATCATTGTAGGCGGTGGTTCCCATAGTAGTATTTTTGGAGCAAAAGGTGCGTTGGGCCTAGATGTTAGTATTCCTGAACTGGCACGCTGTGTAGAAACAGGTCGTTATAGCTGTATAGTACCTGAGACTATATATGTGAACGTGGAAGGTCAGCTGGCAGAGGGCATAAGCGCCATGGATGTAGCGTTCACCCTTCTACAGAAGAATTTGCAGCAAACAGTAGGCAAAGCAATTGAGATTTATGCGCCTGGTTTGGATGATTACCAACAAGCAATTTTGTGCAGCATGGTTTGTCAAAATGGGGCTGTAACGGCTGCTATAAGTAAAGACAGGCCAACCTCCTGTAGTACGCTGGACTTAAGTACAGTACAGGCTATGGTTATGTTGCCTTGTGCTGAACGCAAGGAGCAAGGCAGGGCTAAAATTATACCTTTGCAAGAAGTAAAGGGCATTAAAGTACAAGCAGGTCAAATCGGTGGATATACCTGTGGTACTATTGAAACTTTACGTAAAGCTGCAGCTATGATAAAGGGTAAAAAAATAGCGCTGGGATTTAGACTTACCATTTGTCCTGCTACCAGCAAGGATTATATTGCTGCGTTGGAAGAGGGTATTATTACAGATTTTATTGATTATGGCGCACAAATTAGTGCAGCAGGTGATCATAGCGTAGTGGTACAGGGTGCAGGAGCCATGGGTCATGGCGAAAAACTTTTGACTACGGGCCTGTATACATTCAAAGGTGCCATGGGTTGTGAAGATGTAGAGATTTATTCGGCTTCCATGGAATCTGTTGTGGCAGCTTCACAAACTAAGCAGATATAAAGGAGCTACGAAAATGGACAAAAAATTTAGCGGTAAAATTTGGAAGTTTGGTAACGATATAGATACTGATACCATTATCCCCGGCAAAAGAGGCACTATTCCTACAATTGAAGAAATGAAGAAATATGCTTTTGAACTACTCAAGCCGGAGTTCGGCTCTACTGTTCAGGCAGGAGATATTTTGGTAGCGGGTACCAATTTTGGCTGTGGCTCCAGCCGTGAACAGGCTGCTACAGTGCTGTCCTATAATGGTGTTCGTTGCATTATTGCTAAAAGCTTTGCCAGAATTTTCTTCCGCAATGCTTTTAACAGCGGAATAATCCTCCTGCAATGTGACGGTATTCAAGATGTTTGTGAAGGTGGAGATATTGTCACTGTCGATTTGAATAAACAAATTGTCAGTGTCAATGGCAAAAACTTTAAAGTAGGAGCTATTCCACAAAATCTGTTTGATATTGTAGCTAATGGCGGTCTCATCGAAGATACAAAGATTCGTTTGGCGCAGGGCTTAAAAAAATTAGCTATAAAGCCATTAACCACCGAGCAATGTAAGAAATCTGGCTATACCTTGGTAGAAAAGATCCTTAAGAAAAATGCCGGGAAAGAGCATGTAGAACCAGGCGATATCGTTATTACCAAACCAGATAGCTTTATGATCCATGATATCTACACACCTTATCTGATAGATACTTTTAATAAAATTGGAAATAAGACAATTGATAATCCGGATAAGGTTGAGATTGTTTGGGATCACTGCATGCCAACAGCCGTGGCCAAGAACGATTATGATCACTACAACAAAGGCCTGGAACTGGCAGCACGGTTTGGCATAAAGCGTATGCATATTGGCGAAGGTATTTGCCACAGTATTATGCATGAAGCTCGTTATGCTAGACCTGGTGAAATTGCCACAGCTACTGATAGCCATACTACTACTTATGGAGGAGCCGGTTGCTTCTGTACGGGTATTGGTACAGCAGAAATGGCAGCGGCTCTCATTACCGGTGAGCTTTGGTTCAAGGTTCCCAATGCTATAAAGATAGTTTTAAATGGACATTTGCCTAAAGGTGTTTTATCCAAGGATGTTATTTTAAAGATATTGGGTGATATAAAAGCAGATGGCGGTCAATACAAATCCTTGGAATTCACCGGCCCGGCTGCTCATGAAATGAGTATGATGGCTAGATTTACAGTTTCCAATATGGCATTGGAAGCCGGCGCAAAATGTGGGTTGTTTGAAGTAGATGAAAAAACAGCAGCCTACTATGACATGCCTTTATCTGAAATAAATTGGATTAAGATGGATGACCAAGCTAAGTACGAGAAGGTCTTAACTTATGATGTTAGTACTTTAGAGCCACAGTTGTCTTGCCCGCAAGGTGTTGATAACGTACATCCGTTATCAGAAGTTATTGGTACAAAGATGGACGAGGTTTATTTAGGCAGTTGCACTAATGGTAATTTGGAAGACTTGGCTATTGCAGCTGGAATGATGAAGGGAAAACATATTGCTCATGGTTTAAGATTTATTGTTGTTCCGGCAACTAATAAAGTATTCAAGGATGCCATCCGCCTGGGATATATCAAAACATTCATTGAGGCTGGTGCCGTTATTTCCCATCCTTGTTGTGGCTTATGTTGTGGCATGCCCTATGGGTTAATGACTGATGATGAAAGAATATTATCCACAGCCAATCGTAATTTTATTGGCCGTCAGGGAACTAAGAAGACTCTCAGTTACCTATGTAGCCCGGCAGTAGCGGCAGCAACAGCATTGGCTGGGGTAGTAGCTGATCCTGCCAAATTGTTATAAAGGAGCGGTGAGCATGATAAAGAATTTTGTTCAACTTAAAGAGCGACTTAAGAATATGCCGGTTAAACGGCGGGTAGCTGTCGCTCCTGCACAAGACTTACATACTCTCCAGGCTGTTATGCAAGCTGCTAAGGACGGCATTGTAATTCCAGTACTGATTGGTAAAAAAGCAGAAATTCTACAAATTTTTCAAGCTATCAAAGCTGATGCAGCAAATACAGAAATAATTAATGAAGACGATCCTGTAATTGCCATTCAAAAAGCAGCTGATCTAGCCAAAGAAGGTAAGGTTGACTGTGTAATGAAAGGAAAAACTGAGACGGGTACTTTCATGAAAGTCATGGTTAACAAAGAACATGGCATTCGTAAGAATGAAACAATGAGTATCGTTGCTTTCATGGAAAGTCCACACTACCATAAGGTGTTTGCCATTACTGATGTAGGACTGCTGATGTATCCTACCAAGGAACAAAAGCTGGCAGCGTTACATAATGCCGTAGCAGCCTTTCATGCTTTAGGAATTGCAGAACCGAAGATAGCAGTTATAACCGCCGTAGAAAAGGTTAATCCTAAGATGCCGGAAACAGTTGAAGCCGCAGAAATTAAAGCTATTGGAGTGCCGGGCAGTATTATTGAAGGCCCGATTAGTTATGACTTGGCCATGGATGCTGAGGCAGCCAAAATCAAGGGCTATCAAAGTCCTGTAGCGGGAGATGCCGATATACTTCTGATGAAAGATATTGTATGTGGTAATGTAGCAGCTAAAACCATTACCGTTATTGGCGGTGGTAAAACAGGCGGTGTTGTGCTAGGGGCTCAGGTACCAATTTTATTGGTATCAAGAGCGGCAACTGCTTCCGATAAGTATATGTCTATAGTAATGGCTGCCTTGGTTGGTAGATGCATATAAAATATCAAGCGAAATAGTGAGAAGGGGAAGGTACATAATAATGGACAATAAGATTAATACTACGATTAGCGGATTACCAGCAAAATATTTTGCAATGTTCTTTGTAGTAGTAATGCTAAGTGTATACGGCAAATGGATGCCGACTGTGACTTTGTTTAAAAGTAGTGGCGGCAATTTTGTAGCAACTAGTTTTGTTGTAACAGTAGCTTATTTAATGGCAGTTGGTGGTTTATTGTTTTGGCTTGGCAACACTATTCCTATTTTGAATAACTATTTAGGTGGAGCTTGTTTGCTACCATTGATTGGTGCTTCTTGGATGAACTATATAGGATTGATACCTAAATCCTTGGAGGCGGGTACTACTGTTGTTATGCGTGGTGGTTTTCAGGATATGTATATTGCTGCTTTGCTAATTGGTTCTGTATTAATGATGGATAGAAAAATTATCCTCCAAGCTACAGCTCGTTATCTTCCTGCTATTATTGGCAGTCAGGTTTGTGCTTTAGGCGCTTGCGTAATAGGTGGTTGGCTGATTGGCTTTGGAGGTCCGGAAGGCTTGTTCTATATTGGTGCTCCATGTATGAGTGGTGGTTCTGCCGGTGCTATTACTACCTTGCCAGTGTTATATACAAATCTATCCGGCAAAGATATGATGCCGCTGGCTGGACAGTTCCTCTGCTATGCTTCTATTGCCAACGTTTTGGCTGTATTGCTAGGCGCTATTGGTAATGGCATTACCTCTAAGATACCTGGTATGAACGGTAATGGCCGCATCCTTATGAGCCAGACGGAAGAAATGCTGAAAGAAGAAAAACGCCCAACAACAACATTGAACTATGGTCGTTTAGGTGCTGGCATTTTCATTTGCTTGTCAGTGTATCTACTGGGTGATATTTTGGGCAAGTTGCCTGGTACTAGAATTATCGCTGGGTTGGCTTGGTCTATTATCCTGGCTATTATCGTAAAAACTGCAGGTATCATTGACGATGATATTATGGATGATACTGTATATGCCATGAGTTTTGCTTTAAAAGCTCTATTGCCTATGTTGATTGCCGGCATCGGTATCAATTCTTTGAAATTTACTTCTTTGACTGAATATTTTAGCCCCGGAGTTTTTGCCGTAATTTTCTTTGGAGTTTTGGGTGCTTATTTAGGGGCCATGTTCTTTGGTAGATTGGCCGGTTTATTCCCATATGAATGTGGTATTACTGCCGGTTTGTGCTGCTGCAACATTGGCGGCAGTGGTGATATAGCCGTGCTAACTGCTTGTAATCGTATGAACTTGTTAGCTTTTGCTTCCATTTCTACTCGTATTGGTGGTGCTTTAATGGTTGTATGGCTAGGCTTCTTATATCCTCTCCTCATGAAATAAATTATTAGTAGACGATTATTTTTAGAAAGGACTTCACTATGTGTGCATTTAAAGTTTTTGCCATTAATCCAGGCTCTACATCTACCAAGATTGCTTTATTTGAAGGTGAAAAAGAACTATTTTCTAAAAATGTTTCTCATGATGCTTCCAAATTAAAAGAGTTTAAAGAAATCAAGGATCAATTGCCATATCGTAAAGAAACCATTTTACATGAATTAGCAACCGCGCATATTTCCTTGCTGGGTGTAGATGCTTTCTCAGCAAGAGGTGGTGGCCTTGTTAGTGTAAAGAGTGGTGTCTATAATATTGGTACAATCTTGTTACAACATGCAATTGAAGGGCATACAGTAAAACATCCGGCTACTTTAGGTGCCCAACTTGCTCATCTGTTTGCGGAAGAATATGGCGGAAAGGCCTTTGTGGTAAATCCGCCTGATGTGGATGAATTACAGGATGTTGCCAGAGTAACAGGACTAAAGAATATTTATCGGCAAAGTGCTATTCATGCTTTAAATCAGAAGGAAATTGCTTTGCGCTATGCTAAAAGTGTAGGCAAAAAGTACGAAGACCTTAATTTGATTATTTGTCATATTGGCGGTGGTATTTCTGTAACCGCCCATAAAAATGGGCAAATGATTGATTCCAACGATATTGCTAATGGAGATGGGCCGATGGCTCCTACAAGATGTGGGGCTATGGCAGTACGTGATATTATCGATTTATGCTTTTCTGGAAAATTCACGAAGAAAGAAATGTATGACAAGATGACTAAAACTGGCGGTCTTTCTGATCACCTAGGCACTTCCGATGCACGAGAAGTAGAGGCGAAAATAGAGAAGGGCGATCAATATGCTAAGGTAGTTTATGATGCTATGATTTATCAAATTGCCAAAACAGCCGGTTCTATGGCCGCGGTGCTTCACGGCAAAGTAGATGCTATTATTTTAACCGGTGGTATTTCTTATGATAAATATGTAGTTAATAATTTGAGGGAAAGCCTTAGCTTCATAGCTCCAATTGTTGTCATGGCTGGGGAATTCGAGATGGAAGCATTAGCAGCTGGTGCCATTCGTGTACTTTCTGGACAGGAAAAAGCTTTAGAATACACTGGTAAGCCAGTGTGGACAGGTTTTACTTTTAGCAAATGAGATAACTTCAATTGGTTGAGTTAGAACTTTCCCACTCCGCCATGTGAATTGCTCTGGGGACTTCGGTAATTTTACCTATAATTTAGAAGCTCTCAGGATGTATGATGTGCTGCACCATAGATAGACAGTTGAAATAATAGGAATCGTAAATAATGCTGTAATCGACAACATCATAGTGAATGGGATAGCACTAAAAAAATAAGCCTTCATTATTAATGAAGGCTTATTTTTTGCCTGTAAGGCATATTTGTTATTGAAAATTAAGGCATAAGATTTTTAACCAATGAAACCCATGAACGCGGTAATCAAAAGGGCATTAACCACGTCAATGATAACTGAACCTACACCTGGGACTACGAAAAAGGCAGTGGGAGAAGGTTTAAACTTCTTAACAAATGCTTGCATGTTAGCTACGCCATTGGGCATAGCTCCCAGACCGAAGCCACAAATACCACTAATCATAACAGCAGCATCATAGTCACTGCCCAGAATCCTAAAACCAATTAGGATTAGGAATGCCGTGATGAACACAACCTGAGTCATTAGCATGACAATCAAGGGAATAGCGAGTTCAGCCAGTTGCCATAGTTTTAAGGTCATCAATGCCATGGTAACGAACAGAAGCAAGCTAACATTGCCAATGCAATTAATTTCGTTGATTGGGGTACTGAACAAGCCGGTGATATCGCTGATATTACGGAGAATAACTGCCATAAGCATTCCGCCCATATAGCCAGGGAACGTTAAACCTATAGCTGTTAAACCCATTGAGAGAAGGGTGCCTATGCCCATGGCTAAGATAATCTGATTGGAAGCGGACAAAATACGTTTCTCGTTTAAATCATTATCTGCTACAATGGGTTCGTTGCTGCTTACCTCAGCTGGAGTATCATCGATTTCTTCACTTGTTTTTTCTTCAGCAAGTTTATGGCTTCTTGTGATGTAGCGCGCTACCGGTCCACCAATTAAACCACCGGAAACCAAACCAAATGTTGCAGCAGCCATCGCTACTGTTAAAGCTCCGGCACAACCTCTTTGCTCAAACAAGGGAGCAAAAGCACCAGAAGTACCATGACCGCCGACCATGGAAACAGAGCCGGCACACAGGCCAAAGTAAGCGTTTATGCCAAACATTTTAGTCCAGGCAATACCAATGATATTCTGAAAAACGACCAGTAAAAATACAATGATCGTAAATTGCAAACCTTTAAGTCCGTATTTTGGCAATGTACGCAGATTGCATGAAAAACCTACAGAAGTAAAGAATGCAGTCATGCAGATTGCTTGCAGGGTCAAATCAAACTCCAAGGTAAAAGCTTTGGTGCTATGTCCTAGTAGTAGTAGTAGGGAGAACAGGATACCACCGACTACCGGATCGGGAATGCAGAGACGATCCAATATTTTGAAAAACCTTTTTACATATTTTCCAAGAAACATAACGGCTACGGCTAAAGCTAATGTTTGCAATATATTAAAATGGATAACCATGAGGATCCTCCTTTGGATAATTATTTCTGAAATAGCGAATTATTTGTTGTAAACACCTTTATTAAGATAAGCCAATAATTCGTCTTTAGACATATTATCAATACCCAGGTAAGCTAAATTATATCTGCTTTCCTTGAAGAAATCCTTGTTGTGCATTGCGCTAGCTAACGTAATCATTGAGTCAATGATAGGCGTGGGAACATTATATTGCACTCCTAAGTCGTGATATATCTTGCAACCGATGGGAACGTCTTCAGTCATATATCTGTGGTGAATGCTGTTGGGGCCGGTATTTCCTTCTGTAGAAGGTTGATCCAATGGGAAAACAACATTATCGTTGCCATTAGCATCGAGGCCCATATATTCTTGTGTCAAAACGCTTCTGCGTGAGAAGAACATTTCTTTCTTATAAGATGGGCATCCTACACCAATTGCGGTAGCCAAAGCTATTTCTTCATTGTAAAATTTATATTGAACTTCACAAATAGATGGACATAGGCCGTGGGAGTACATAGAATATGTAGTTTTATCGTGTCCGCAGAAAATAACTCCCCAGTTTTCCATTGTGGAAACACCTAAAATAGTGGCAGGAACGTGAATAACAGGATTCACATTGGCAAAATCAATATCCAATATGGTGTTTCCCTTTTGGGGTCCATCTCCCTGAGTTACTGCATCCATGCAAGGTAAATATTGAGAAGCTTCAATAAAATCGTCTGTATCTGTCATTGGAAGTGCTGCACCACGCAACGTTATAGCACGATATTTTGCACCAACGTGCGGGAATTGGAATTTGCCAATACTTTCTATTCTTGTTCCATAAGGAGCAGAGGACCAACCGCCGACAATGACTTTTTTAGTGCAGCCCATTTCACGCATTAATTTGCGAAGAAGTAAGCAAGCAAAATTATCTGCAAATACATTAATAACCATGCCGTTTTCCAAATGGGGAATAAGTTCTCTGAAAATACCTTCGTGGCCCCAAGAACCGCAAGCAACAACAATGAGACCGGCTCCTTTTACGGCAGCTGCTATATCACTGGTTACTAAATCGAAATGTGCTCTTCCTGAACGTTCGAAACAGTCTCTGTTTCTTTGAACACCGTCTAACAATATTCCGGTCTTATCAATGTCTTTTAACGATGTTTTAGCAAAAGGCATAATGTCAAACAATCTTACTTCTCTTCCTGCTAGTTTCATGTCTGTAGCACAAGTCTTACCAACAGCACCGCCTCCGAGAACAGCTATTGGCATATTCTTTAAATATTCCATTTTCCCCATACAAGTCTCCTCTTTTCTTTTATTTTTTTTACAAATAAAATTTTTAGTTTTATTTGACTTTTCTGAAATCATTATATGGTGTATAATGATTTCTGTAAAACGAAATAAATAGAAGTGATAGTTCAATATTTATGAACCAAAGTACTCTAAAGGGGCTAATTATATGGAATTGCGGAACGTTAAAACATTTATTAAAATAGCAGAATTAGGAAATTTTAGCAAAGCAGCCGAAGCACTTGGCTATGCCGCGTCGACTATTACTACGCAGATTCAGCAACTAGAGAAGGAACTAGGCTACCCACTGTTTGAACATATTGGGCGAAGAACGGATTTGACAGAGCCAGGAAAAAAATTCTTGTATTTAGCTAGTGCCATGGCCTCTATCACAGACCAGATGGAGAATATTACGACCAAGCCTGGTGACTTAACAGGAATATTGCGAATTGGGGTTTTGGAATCTCTGCTTTTTGATACAATGCTGAACATTTTGCCACTTTATCATAAACAATATCCTAACGTTCGAATATCATTAAAAATAGGCAGGGCTACAGAACTATATCAGCTTTTATATCAAAATGATTTAGATATGCTCTATATTTCTAATTTAAAAAATACTGATTCCAATCTGTCAGTAGCTTACGAAAAACAAGAAACGCTAGTTTTTTTGGCTCATTTGTCCAACAGGCTGGCTGAGCAGAAAGTCGTGACTCTTAAGGAAGTACTAAAACAACCTCTGATATTAACAGAACGTAGTGGTATTTGTTATCGAATTTTAACCGAATGTGCAGCAGCTCAAGACTTGCATTTTGAACCATACTTGGAGATAGATAACACAGGAGCCATCATTCGACTTGTACAGCAGAATATGGGGGTTGCTTTTTTGCCCCTTTATTCTGTTAAACCTCATTTAAATACCGGTAAACTAAGTGTTTTGGATGTAAAAAAATGTCAACCGTTTTATTATCGCCAGATTCTTTACCACAAGGGTAAGTGGATAAATCAGGCTATGGAAAATATGATAAATACTATAAAAAATGACGTTATCTTGAACTCGGAATCACAGCATAAGTAATAAGAATTAATAGAAGATGGTCACATAAAGAAATTAGATGAAGAGCAGTAATTTTTGATGTATGTGTTTTATGATATAACAATCATAAAGAACCGCCAACAATATCCTCCAACCTGAGTAAATAGTACGCTGTGGATAGGGTATTGCTAGCGGTTCTTTTACGTAAACGAAACAACATTTAATGCAACAAATGTATTTTACAATTTCAATATTGTTACAACCTAACAGGCTACACGTTTTTGCTTGAATTGTGCATTTTAGTTCTATGTGTTTTTTATTTGCTGATTAGGACTAATCCCAAGAGGCATACCAGCATGCCAATGATTTGCCGAAGGGAGATGTTTTCCTTGTAGACGAAAAACCCTACTAGCAGCAAAGCGCAAGCCAAAATAATATTAGTAACCAAAGAGGCAGTACTCACTTTCCAGCCAACCCGAAATATATTAATATAACCAAATTCCAAAGCCACCACTACCAGACCA
>Ga0268357_101623_pt1 | contig 13648 bp, 9 predicted proteins | sample BioMet10_FD_192466 | JGI IMG/M metagenome (GOLD analysis project Ga0268357, IMG submission 192466) | Sewage microbial communities from Oakland, California, United States - Biofuel 10 (Illumina Assembly) | ecosystem: Engineered > Wastewater > Sewage > Unclassified | place: USA: California... | reverse complement strand
ATGAATGCCATTGCTTGTAAACTTGTTTACAGGGCTTTTTCAGTAATTAAACGACAATCTCCTTATGTAACATTATATGCACAAAATTTTAAAAAAAATTTGGTTTAGTCTTAGAATACACAAAGAATAAAATACGTAGTGCTCTTTGAGCCTTTGTGGTTTACTTTTTTCAACCACTTGTTATATAAAAAACAGATAATCATTGTTTTTATTATCAATAGTAGGATAATAATTTTAATTACAATGTGTTATGCTTTATCATTCGCGTTAATTATTGATATTTAATATTTTATCCTATGCTATTTTTAAAAAATCGTCGCATTTACGAATAAAATATTAAAAATAATAATAAAATATTAATTTTTTTATAAAAATAATTTGTTATTGAAAAAACATTTTTAATTTTGTATTATTAATTAAGTAATTGGACAAAAAGAATGTCGTATATCAAAAAAGAATAGGACGCGGATTCCGCGGAAAAAAACAGATAAACACTGATCATAATACAAACAGATTTAACGCCGATTTTATTCATGCAAGCATGAATAATTAGAACGGATATGTCTGAAAATCATTCCGACTTGTCGGAATTAAAATCCGTTTTTAATCCGCTATTTCCAGCACAAATCCGTGTTCTATTCTTAATGTTTCCAAATTCAATGATGCGACAATTTATAGTTTCTATTACTTATAATTATTCAAAATTAAACTGACTATTAACCTAAAACATGATTATTATGATAACACTTATTTATCCAAACAGTGATGGCGACAGATGTAATGTCCTCGAAAATTCGTCTAATCTTATTTTCAATTCCGATGGAACCGTGAAACCGGAGGCTGAAAAAATATTTCTCAATTCTACCATTGAGCAAATGCGCAGTTATGCACCTTTGTTTATTGCCAAATATAAACAAATGAATGTTTGCATAACCGATAAAAGCAATGCAACACTTCTAAAAAACACATCAAAATCAGATTCTTCTATAATTATTAATCATTATTTCCAGGGTTTATTTAATGGTATTGACCGGAAGTTATTTCAGGCCGCAGATCTTGCATTATATGGCATGGATATTACCAGCAGGGAACTTCCCCGATTGATTTCCGATGATGATATATTACGTTGGGGCAGTGTAATAGCCGAAGGAGAAGCCGCCCGCGTCGCCAGAGGAGGCGTAGCTATGTCGATGCCTTCGGCAGTTGAGGTAAAAACATTGTTTGATATTTTTAAAAGTAAGCAGAATCTTCTTGCTGAAAATAAACTTAAACTGAGCGATATACAGGGAGAATTAAAACCGATGCGCATCGAAGTTAATGCATTAATTCATGATTTGTGGGATGAGGTCGTATTTTATTATCGCAAGAGCGCACCTGCCGCAAGGCGTATGCAATGCCGTCAATGGGGACTGAGATATAAATCACGCAATGGTGAAAATAATTTTATTTCCGGCACCGCCGCCCCGGCACAGGTAACCTCTATTGCAAATAATACATTTACCGATAAAACAATTTTTAGCATCAGCAATACCGGCGATATTACTTTATTGTTTTATACGGCCGATTCCGCCACCGCTGCCGCTCCTGCCAATGCTTATTCGCTTCCCACAGGAGCCAGTGCCAATGTTTCGCCTGCGATATTAGGAACAATGGGAAATACATTTCTTAATGTTTTTAATGCCGATACGGTAAAAGAAGGAAAGTTTGAGGTGGAAATATTCTGAGAATAGATAATATGACGCTGATTACACGGATAAAACGGATAGACGCCGATAAAAGAATAGGACACGGATTACACGGATAGGCACCGATAATAATATAATCCGTGTTCTATTTTTAAACTATTAAATTCGATTATATGGCAATTTTAGTTTCTATTATGTATATTGCTTTAAATGCTCATTTCTATTTTGCAGAGTTATAAATTTCTTTATGTTCCGAGCGGATAAGCATTTTCTGCTCAATCGGGGTTTTTTCTTCTTCATTAATTCTATCATAAACCTTTTTCATCATTATTTCTTTTACCAAGCTGCCAAAAGATTTGTTTTCAATAATCTTGTCAAAAATGTTTTGATTCTGCTCCATTCTTTCAATAAGCTTATTTACAAAAATATCTTCGAAGGCAAATTTAAAAGTGTCAATTTTATTGGCTTTTGCTTGAGATTGTAATTTTTCGTCTTGAATTAATTCTGTTTCTATTTGTTCAAAAAATAGTCTGTCGGCTTCTTCAAACTCAGTCCCAAACCTTTCATTTAGCAAATCAATTATTTCGGAAAGCGGAGCCTTTTCTTCTTTTGCCCTTTTTATGCCAGCTTCTGAAAGACCGTCTAATTCTCCATCTTCACCTTTTATTAAATCAATTGAGCCTTCTTTTACTTTCTGCAAACGATAATACTCCATTGCAATCTCATCACTAAGTTGTAAGTTTTCGGACAACTCCCTTTTTGGTAATTTCGTTTGTAGCAATTTTGCATAAGCATAAAACTTCTCAAAATCAGGTTCAATGAATGGTATAATTTGCGAAAGAAAAGCATACAAATTAGTCCACGTTCTTAAACTCTTTTTAAATTCGTCCTTTTCATCTTCGGTTTCTAATGTTTTAAATCTGTCAATAGCAGGGTCAATAAATGAATAAAGATGAGCTTGATCATTCGTGGTTAATTTGCCAGTTGGTTTGAAATAGATGTTTGCAAATGCTTCAATTTCTGATTGCCAAAAAATCTGTTTTTCGTCTAACTTTAATTTTAAATCGAACAAATGGTTAATCTCTGGTTCTTCCGCTACAATTGTTCTTTCGTAATAGGGTTGGAATGATTCAAAAATTGTTTTACGGTCGTTTACAAAGTCTAAAATAAAGGTATCCTCTTTCCCTGGGGCTGTTCTGTTTAGACGAGAAAGTGTTTGAACTGCTTTAACTCCAGATAGTTTTTTGTCAACGTACATTGTATGTAGCATTGGCTGGTCGAAACCTGTCTGATACTTATCTGCAACGATTAAAATTCTGTATTCATCTTTCTCAAAAATTCTTGGTAATTCTTTTTCTCCGTAACCAGTTAACTGAGGTTCAGTAACTCCATCGGGATAATTGTCATCAATTATACTACCTGAAAAAGCCACTAAAATTTTTAATTCCTTTGTATAGTCGTTTTCTTTAATGTATTTGTTAAACTCTTCAAAATATCGTTTTGCCAATCTTCTTGAAGATGTTACAAACATTGCTTTTGCTCTGCCACCAATCTTTTTTGCAACTATATGTCGAAAATGCTCAATTACAATTTCAGTTTTTTGAGCCAAATTATGAGGATGAAAATTCACAAAGTGTCCTATTGCCTTTGTTGCTTTCTTTTTGTTTAAAGTCGGATCATCTTCAATTGCTTTCGAGAGTTTAAAATACAGTTCGTAATTGGTGTAATTCTCTAAAACGTCAAGAATAAAACCTTCTTCAATGGCTTGACGCATTGAATAAAGATGAAACGGTTGTGGTTTGCCTTCAATGTCTTTTTCGCCAAAAATCGCAAGGGTTTTATATTTTGGTGTTGCTGTAAATGCAAAGAATGAAATATTTTTTTGTTGTCCCCTTGCTGCTGCCGATTTCTCAACTTGCTCCCTTATAAAATCTTCTGCTGAATAATCTTCAGTTTCTTCAATTTCAGGGTCGTTATCAGAAGCCGACAAAACTTCTTTCATTTTTTTGTGAGCTTCTCCGCCTTGCGAACTATGGGCTTCGTCAATTATTACTGCATATTTTCTGTCGGGTAAATCGCCAACTTTATCAATTACAAATGGGAATTTTTGTAATGTTGTGATTATAATATGCGAACCTGAATTGATTGCATAAGCTAACTGGTTGGCATCTTTATCAATTTTTTGAACTACACCTGTTTTATGTTCAAATTGATAAATAGTATTTTGTAATTGTTGGTCTAAAACTCTTCGGTCGGTTACAACAATAACACTATCGAAAACTCGATTATCGTCTTTATCATGCAAACTCGATAAGCGATAAGCCAGCCAAGCAATAGAATTACTTTTGCCTGAACCAGCCGAGTGTTGAACAAGATAGTTTTTTCCTGAACCTGCGATTTTTGAATCTGCTGTGATTTTACGAACTACATCTAATTGATGGTAACGAGGAAAAATAAGTTTTTCTTTTTTAAATGTTTTTCCATCAATTTCTATTTCTTCGGTTTGTAAATGGACAAAACGCTGAACAATATCGAGCCAACTATCTTTTTTTAAAATCTCATTCCACAAATAATCCGTTTTATATCCAGTTGGATTTGGTGGATTGCCTTTGCCTTTGTTAAAACCTTTGTTGAATGGCAGCCAATATGTTTTATTCCCATCGAGTTTTGTCGCCATGTAAACTTCATCAGGGTCAACAGCAAAATGAACTAACGCACGTTTTTTAAATGCAAAAAGCAATTCTCTGTTATCTCGTGTTGTAGCATACTGAATCTTTGCATTGTCGGCAGTTTGCCCTGTAAAGTGGTTTTTAAGTTCCAACGTAGCTAATGGAATTCCATTCAATGAAACTAATAAATCAACAGAATTTTTATTTTGCGAAGAGAAATAAACTTGGCGATAGATTTTCAGTTTGTTTTTGTCATACAATACTTGTGTTTCTGGATTTAATCCTGATTCGGGTTTGAAAAATGCCAATCTAAAACGAACTCCGTAGTCAATAAATCCGTTGCGAATAACATCTAAACTGCCCCGCAAATCCATTTCTTTATATATGCGTTGAATAATCCGATTATCAACATCGGAGCCATGTATTCCAGATATTTTCTGCCAATTTTCAGGTTGTGTTTCTTGTAAGAATTGTAATACTTCGTATTTAAACAATCCCAATTCAGGGCTGTAATCGGGAGCATTACCTGCCGAATATCCGCCATTATCAATCAATGATTGGACAATTGCAGTTTCAAATGTATTTTCTGTAGTTATCTTGCTCATTGTTGCTGTACGTTTTCAATTTCTGCATTTTCGCTTTCAAGAAAACGAGAATAGGCAATGTCATTAAAAATTGATTTTAAAATATGGTTTTCACGCTTGGTCAGTTCTGTTTTCAATAATCCGTTTGGATAACATTTTTTTACAAATTCAGTATTCACACCATAAGTTGCTTCATCAATCAACGTAAGCTTTTCGGGCAATTCTTCACCAATTATTGTTGCTGTATCAGGGTCGATAAAGTTTACGGCTGGATTATTTTCAAAACTCACATCTTTTCCTAAAAATGTTTTCTTCCCATCAATTGATGGCCATAAAACACCAAAAAATTCGGTTGAACCCGGAGGATGAATTTTTGCAATCTGAATCGCACCATCAATTGTAGTATATTCATCTTCACGTATCATTGTTAACAGAACTTTGAAAGGTTCCATATCAAAATGACGATATAGAATTTTTCCATTGTTTTTTATTTCTTCTTCCAATAATGATTCTGCCTTTTGTGTTTCATCGCCAATAAATTCATAAAACATACCTTCGTCATTAACTTCATCGTGTACAAAAGCCGAAGTCTCAAACTTGTATTTTAATTTCCAGAGCCTGAACCTGCCTTGTCTCCACGACCAACCACCAAACAAAAACTCAAATTCACCCAATACATCTTTAAAGTTTTGAGTTCCGTAATCTGTAATTGAATTACAAAGCGTGGTAAAAAGATTAGATAGATATTCAAGTACTTCACTAACATCGGTATGTGAGCTTGAAAGATGCTCATCAAATTTGATAGAAGAAATGAGATTTAAAATTAACGGATAAGTTCTGTTTGTTTCGCCTGCGAAACAAATCAAACAATCTTTTCGGGGAAGTTCGAAAAGTTTAACACCTGAATGCCATCTTTCGCCACCCGAAAGACAACTATCAGTTGCGAAGATTAGTTCTTCGTTGTTATTTACTTTTCTTATCCATGAAACACAAAGTGTCATATTGTATTCTATTTAAATTACTCTTACTTTACCTGTTGCAACTTCTGAAATCATTGCTATTTTATAATCCTTTAAGAATCCAATTAGCTTTAAGGTATTTTCTATTTGAATATCCTTTATTAGAATATTTTGCTTAATAAACTCTACTATTCTATCTTGTTCATTTCTTTCTGGAACTACTAACTTCGTATTTCGTAATGTATGAAGAGATAAATTATTTATTGTTGTACCACTGAATGATTCTTCAAAGCAATTTTTTAAATAGTTTGATTGTAAAAAGTAGTAAACAAATTCATTATTAATTTCTTTTTTACATTCAATATAAGCGGCACTTTTACCTAAAATAACTTTTTCTCCATTATAAAAAGCCATTTTACCAATTGTACCATTTAAAGAAATTAAGATAGTGCCATATTCCAAATTTATTCTATGTTTTTCATACTCTTCTTCATCTACCGACCTTGTACCTTCAGTAATCCTTATTTTTCCATTTTCTAAATTTGTTCCATTAATAAAATAAATTTCGAAGAAGTCAGTATATGTTGGAGTTGTATGAATTCCATCACCAATTTTATTTGTAACATATTTTAATTTAGTTAATTCCCAATGTTCAGGTATTTCACCCAACCATTCAATTTTGCTGTCTTTTAATTTTGCGTCCTGGTCAATTCCTTTAGTGACTGCATGATTTATTACTGCTTTTTTTTCTTCTTCAAAAAGTAATAGCAATTCTTCTTTTTGCTTAATCAGTTCGTCAATCTCAGCAGTTTTTTGGTCAAGAAAATTGGCTATTGCAATTTGCTCATCCAATGTTGGCGGTACAGGAAATAAAATACTATTGATTATTTCAGCACTAAGATTTGCCAAACCAGTGGTCGTATTGCTAAGGTAATTATATTGTTCCCTTGCAAGTTTTGAATTTAAGTGATGAAACAATAAATTTGGATTCTGATTATTTTGTGGACGAATTCTTTGCATGAAATTAGAAAAACAACATTTCATTTCTGCAATTTTTTTATTCACTAATCCTGTTTTTCCGATATGTAGTTCACTACCACTTGATTTAGTTATTAGTAAATCACCTTCTTTTAAAATAGACTTGCTAAACTCCGACTCAGATAAATCTCTAATAGCTGGCTCATTTTCATAATTCCAACTTCCATCAACGTTAATTTCAGTAGATCGCAGCACATAGAAGTTCCCACCATCATTTCCCCAAACACCGCCATCGTTATTGCTAATCAAATATTTCAGCTTCTTCACTTCCCAATGTTCAGGTATTTCACCAATCCACTCTATGCCGCTAGGTTTATATTTGTTGTATTTATTCATCCTCTATATTGTTTGAATTTGTAAATCCTTCTTTTAAAATCTTTAAAAAGGTGGCATTTCTTGCTTTAGCATCTTCAATAAAAGCATCAATAGATAATATATAAGTTCCAATTAGATAAGGAATTTCAGAATCTGCATTTAGATAAACTTTATTTTCTTTATAATACAGACTATCTTTTGAAAATAGAGGAGTATATTCTTCGTCTTTTAATGATCTTTTAAATTCATCATTAAATTCAACAATTCCATAAAACCATATTCGTTGAATTTTATTAGGATAATAATTCATTAGTTTTCTAGCTCTTTGTTTTAATTGACTTATAACTTCCTCTGTTTTTGCTAAAATTATACCTCTTTTTTTAAGTTCAATTATAACAACATCGACTTTTGAATTTTCTTTTAACTCGGGATTATTGGAAAATATTATCGCAATATCAGGTTTTTTATCATCATTTTTTGTTGTGCCCGCATTAGTAATTTCTTCGATGATCTCTTTCATTGTCCTTTCACTCAAGGCTTTTGTAAATGTCATATACTTATCATCCAACAGCCATAAATTGTTAGAGTAAATACTTGATAGGTGATTATTATCTTTTAATATAGTTCGCTTTGGCAGAATTAGATTATGAATATCTGCCTCTGAATTTTCTTGAGTTATTTCACTAATTTTTTCAATTATTTTTTCTCTGTAAAGAATATATTCTGTTAATGTTCTAGAAGATACTTCTAAAGCTTTTTCATATTTTTCATCATTTAAAGAAGTCGCTTCTAAAATTTCTTTTTGGTCTTTCATAAACTTCTTTTGTGCTTCTTCAATAGACTTTGCTTTAGAAATAAACCCGATTTCCTCTTGATTAAAATAACCTATCAAATGCGGATAATTTTTAGTAAGAGATTCTTTTGTTGAAAAATTTCTTTCTTTAATTTGAGGTAATCGGATTTCTAAAATTTCAGAAATCTTTTGTCTAAATATTTTTTTTATTGTTTTAAAAAAAATATCGTCTTCTTTCAAATTTTGCCTTGAAGTGTCAGTTTTCCCTTTTAATGCGGTTGAATAAAATAAAAATATTAGCTCATATCCTGATGGAATGTTTTCAGTGGAAATTATGTCTGTTAAATTAAAAGTTCTTTCATCAATACATAATGCTGTTATTAATAATGCATCTGTAGGAACTTCTTGTTTTATAATTGAAAATCGTACTTCTGATTCTTCAAATAGAGGTATAAAACCGGAATCAATTTTTACAGTTTCTAATTCAGGAATATCATTAGTTGTTATTACAGATTTCCTTGCACCAATTACTTGGGCTTTTTTTAAATTTTTTACATTTAAGTTAAAAATTATTTCAATTTCTTTTTTTTCTTTTTTTAATAGATATAGTTTAGGATAAAACTGTTCAAGAATGTATTTTTTTAGATAGGTAGGGAAAATATAATCATATTTAGCTATTTTTGGGGGATAATAACTTTGAAATGTTAATATTGTCTCTTTTTGATTTAACCCAGTCTCAAATTCTTTTCTATTGATCTTGTCTTCGTCAAAATCAATTGTAAAATCAAAATTTCTCTGTTTTGTTCCGTATTTGCTAAGAATATTAATTTTTTCAAAATAATGCAAAAACACTAACCTTCCTATACCCTTATGAGTATCTTCATCAACCTCAAGTAACTTACAAAATTTGTCAAAACGTTCTTGAACAAACCCTTCGCCGTTATCTTTTATTGTAATTTTCAAAGATTCTGGTTTATCTAATTCATCTATTGATATATTTACTTCAATTTTTGAAGCAAAAGCATCAAGAGAATTACAAATAGCTTCTTCAAAAACTAAAGCCAAAGAATGAATAGAGTAGAAATGTTTTATTGCCTGTTTAATATTTATTTTCATTATTTTAAAATATTTTTTTCAAGTTCAACGGTATTTTCTTCCAATTTAAGAATTTCGGCTTTTATGTCAGCTAACGAACGCAAAGGTTTAAATTCGTAGAAATACTTTGTGAAATTAATCTCGTAACCAATTTTTGTTTTGCTATCATCAACCCACGAATCAGGTAGGTTTGGTTTTACTTCTCGGTCAAAATATTCTGCAATGGTTTGTGGAACGAGTTTTTTGTTTTCGTTGTATTTCAAAAAAGGAATATTTTCGTAATCTCTTAAACTGCTATCAGGCTTTGGTTCTCCTTTACTGTTAGTTTCAATTTTTCCCTTTGCATTTCGTAGTGGTTGTTCAACCGTTATTCGCCAGTAACCAAAAAATTCGTTTGGGTAAATTTTCACAAACTCGTTTTCTTCAAAATCGCCATAGAGTTTGGTAATAAAGCCAATGCCTTTTTCATCACCATTTTCAGATATTTCTTTTCGTTTGTTTCCAAGTGTCGGCACTTTCTTATTCCAAAATCTGTTGTATTCCAGTTTTCCTTCTTTTACTAACTCTTCGTCTTTGGTACCAGTTGCATTTATAAGTTGAATTTTCCCTTTTCGTTCATCGCTTTTGCGATTATTGATGATCCAAACATAGGTTGAAATGCCAGTATTGTAAAAGAGTTGGTCAGGCATGGCAATAATGGCTTCGAGCCAGTCATTTTCAATAATCCATTGTCGTATATTGCTTTCTCCACTGTTTGCCTGTCCTGTAAAAAGAGGTGAGCCATTAAAAACAATTCCGATTCGGCTACCGTCTTTCTTCATTTTTGAAATCATGTGTTGCAGAAACAATAACGAACCATCATTGATACGAGGCAATCCAGCACCGAAACGACCTGAATAACCTTTATTTTCGTATTCTGCCTTGATTATTTTTTCTGCTTTTTTCCAATCCACTCCAAAAGGTGGATTGGAAAGCATATAATCAAATCTTTCGTTTTCAAGTCCGTCAACTGTAAATGTATTTCCAAACTTTATATTTGAAGGATTCTGCCCTTTTATTAGCATATCCGATTTACAGATTGCATAAGATTCCGGATTAATTTCCTGTCCAAATACTTCTAGTTTTGCTTTTTTATTGAAGCCGTTTAAATGTTTCTCGGCAACTGAAAGCATTCCGCCTGTTCCGCAAGCAGGGTCATAAAGGGTTTTTACAATTCCTTCTTTTGTTAGTGCTTCGTTGTCTGCAATGAAAAGTACATTTACCATGAGTTTAATTACTTCTCTTGGTGTAAAATGCTCTCCTGCTGTTTCGTTTGATTGTTCAGAAAATCGCCTGATTAGTTCTTCAAACACATAACCCATTTCCATACTGTCCATGTCGGACAAGTCTATTTCAGCAAACTTCTTAACTATCTGAAAAAGAATGTCGGCTTTGGGGTCGTCCATTCTATCAATCTGGTCATCAAAACTGAAATATTCAATTATTTCTCTCGCACTTGTAGAATAACCATTGATGTAATTTCTAAGGTTAGCCGCAACTTTGTCTGGTTCGTTCTTGAGTTTTTCAAAATCAAATTTGCTCCTGTTGTGGAAATTGTGTCCAGCAATGTTATTCAGAATTAAATCTTTTGTACTATCTGATTTTTTTTGGATCTTAAGTAAGTAATCCAATACCTTTTCTTTGGTTGGTTTTAAAACACAGTCAAGTCGTCTCAAAACAGTTAACGGCAAAATTACTTTACCGTAATCAGATTGTTTGTAATCTCCACGTAGTAAGTCGGCTACTTGCCATATCAAATTTGCCTTTGCTTTAAAATCTATCATATTTTAATTTTTCTTTTTTACGTTTTTCAAAAATACAGTTAAAGTCTCTATATGGCACTGTGTGTGTCAGTAAAATTGCAGCTCTTTTGCTAACTTCGGTCGTGGGTATGGGCTTTCAGAAGAATATTTGGGACAAATTGAGCGGTTTGTCCCGATGTAATATCGGGATGCTGTTTTGTGCGTTGGTTGTTCATTATTTTGTTTTCTTTTATTTTTTTAGCAGCAAATTGTCTGTTGTGTCGTTTTTACTCTTGGCGGTACCGGTCGTTTAAACGCAATTGTATTTATGTCTAAATTATTTCCATTTTCCAAAGTATTTTCTGACCACTAAATTACACTAATTTTAATTCTCCAAACTAATTCCGGTAAATATTTTATTATCGGGATGTATTTTCTTTCGTTTGATCCTGCCGGTTTGTGTTTGTGCCGGATTTAGCTGCGGTTTCTATCTCTTTATTCAGTTCGTTATATTATCTTTCTGCAATCAATTGATGATAATGTTCCGTAGCATGAATTCCATTGTCCTGAAAAAGCTGTTCATGATTTCCGGAACATCCATCAACAAAGCTAACCCTGACAGGTTTCCCAAACCTGTCAGGGTTGACAGCCAATAACCATAAATATTAATCGAAATTGTTGCATTTTTTTAATTTATTATTCAAAGGTAATTTTTTTATAAATGAAAATTCTATTCCGCTTCTTCGTTTGATAATTTCCTTTCCGGTGTTAATGTTTGCATCGTAACTAATGGTAAAGTAATATTTATTATAGTCGAAGCCAATAAATGCCACAAAATCCCTGAATGGAGTAGTTCTTACCATCGCTCCGGATAAAAAGTAAAAATCTTCTTTGTCCTTTCTTCGTAATGTGATGTATTTTACGATGTTTTTTGTAGGATGTTTGGAGTGATATTCTAATTTGGAAATAAGAAAAGAAAACTGAGCGCCAATAAGTAATTCATCCGACGCTTCCTGTTTTGAATAATAGATGAAGGGTTCCATTTCAAGACTTCTGTTGATTTTTGTTGAAATGCTTCCATGAAATACCGATTTCCAGGGTAGGCGTTGGTCGATATTCATAAAAGTATAGATGGGTTTATTGATATGATTTAAACTATAACCCAAACTAAAACCCGTTTTTGAAAAAGGATGATAATCGAGTAAACAACCTCCATTGAAATCAACATAATTTGAACTGTTGCCAGCACCGGAAAGGTCGGGCGGAAGGGTAGGATCGTAGGTCAGTCCTGTATATTGGCTTAAAAATTGTAAATTGTCGTAGGAAATACTTTTACTTACCCAACCCACCGAAGCGCCTAAGGAAAAAAATAAACTTTGATCGGCATTTAAACATTTGGAATAGGAAGATGACAGAGCCGCTTCGGTAGTTTTTAAATCGCCGTCGCCAGCTTTATCATTAAAAAAGAACAAACCAATTCCCCATTTATCTCGATCTAAGAAATCCTGGCATATTGATTTGTCCATAAAAAATGAAAACGTTTTGTAAACATTCCATTGATTACGATAATTGAGCCCTGCCGTAAAATATTTTTGGTTTTGACCCGTCATTGCCGGGTTGTACATGAATAGCGAAGAATTAAATTGCGAATGATGCACATCCTGGGCAATCAGATTCCATCCGGTGAATATAAATAATACTATGACTGATAAACGTTTCAATCGTTTGATATTAATTTATTAGCGTAATATTCCCTTCTTTATGAATTTCTTTTCCATTTTTTAAAACAACTTTGAGCTTATAATAAAAAACATCGGAAGCACTATTGTTGCCATCCCAGCCTTTGGTTATATCATCCGATGTAAATACCATCTTTCCGAGGCGATTGAATATGGAAATTTTAAAATCCTTAACTGCATTGTAATAATCAATCACTTTGAATTCCCTGTCACGTCCGCTGCTTTTCGGAAGAAAAGCCGTAGGAACAATTAGCTCAAAAATTTTAACATAAATAGAATCAGTTTTTTCGCAACAATTTTCATTGATTACCGTAACGGTATACAGACCAACCTCGTTAACCCGGATGGATTGATTTGTGCTTCCGGTACTCCATAAATAACTCTGAAAACCACTTCCTGCATCTAAAACAATATCTTCATTGGGAAATATAAACGTGGTATCCATCCCGTTATTAATTAATAGCTTTGGTAAATCATTAATGTTCACCAATAATGAATCTGTATATCCAATTCCGTTAAAATAATCGGTAAGTTTTACATAATAATCTTTTGCCTGGCGAAAGCTGTGATGAGGATTTCTTTCGGTAGAAAAGGTGCTGTCGCCAAAATTCCAAAGCACAGAATCAACATTCGCAGGGTTTACCATCGTAAATTGAGTGCTGTCGTTAAAACAATTGAATGTATAAGTGAATTTAGGAATATAAAAATAACTCTGAATGAAATTGGGAAGACCTATCCGGCATTTACCGCCATTTAAAAAAATGCCATTATTGCTTTGATGATTGATGTTGTTAAAATTACATGCTGAACCGGCTCTTGTTGGATTATTTATAACTCCGATATAATCGTATCCATCTAAAGGGAGTTGCTCGCGGATAGAAGTGGCAACATATATTTTGCCATCTGTGGCCACTTGCAAACCTAAATAATCAATTATGGAATCGGAAGTTACTACAACCGGATTATCAAAAACAGAAGAGCCGTTATCAA
>Ga0268357_101619_pt1 | contig 13722 bp, 5 predicted proteins | sample BioMet10_FD_192466 | JGI IMG/M metagenome (GOLD analysis project Ga0268357, IMG submission 192466) | Sewage microbial communities from Oakland, California, United States - Biofuel 10 (Illumina Assembly) | ecosystem: Engineered > Wastewater > Sewage > Unclassified | place: USA: California... | reverse complement strand
TTATCTTACAACCAGCATCGCGTAACTTTTTAGCATCACGCCATTGCTGAGAATTAGGAAGAGCATTACCTACATAACCAAAATCCTGGTGTCTGTTTGCACCAATCAGCTGACCATAAGGCTTGCCGTTAAGGAAGAATCCATCTTTACCACGGAATTCAGCTTTACGTATACCGATACGAGTGGTTCCACCATCCAAAGCCACTTTACCATCAAGTACTCTTGAGTTGATTCTGTATAGATAAGGATTTTCAGGGAACCAAAGATTCGGTTTGCGTACAGTAATTTTTTGTCTGGCAGTTTGACTTGCACCACCTCCAAGCACCAGCTTAGTTTTTTCTTTGGCAATTACTTTTCCTGATTTATCACATAATTCAGTCTCAATATAAACAGTCTTATTTTGTTTGCCATCATTCTTAACGTCTGTATCAACAAATACATCGGCACTCTTTTCACTGATATTATCAAAATGAACAAATACCCCACCACCAGCAACTTTATTCGCTTCAATAGCATCAGTTATAGCAACCGACGATTTCGCAATCATCCACACATCGCGGTAGATTCCTCCGTGATAAGCAAAGTCCAGCGTATATTGTTTCTTCCCTGGAGGAAAGTTCTTATCATCACTATTATCTGTAAAAACAGCAATTAAACAAGATTCACCTGCATGAATGCCCAGATCGGTTAGTGAAACACTGAAAGGAAGATATCCGCCAAGATGTTGTTTCACCAGTTTACCGTTTACATAGACATCAGATTTACCCATTACCGCTTCAAAATACACAGAAACATTCTTGCCAGCCAATGATTTGTCTACAACAAAATGTTTTCTATACCATGCCGGTCCCTGATAATTGCGGCAACCACTAGCCTCAGCCGGTTCTAACGCCACAGTATGTGGTGTAGCAACTACTTCCCAGGATGAATCATCCAGGCCTACAGCTCCACCATTTTTTACATCTCCTTTATAAAAGCGCCATCCGGGATTGAAATTATACACAATTCTTCCACTGCCTTTCAGATCAATAAAGCCCGCAACAGATGTTTCAGGGCGATACGAGCCGGCAAATCCAAATACTGGCATCAAAAAGAGCAAAAGTGCTGCAATAACATTCTTCATTATTCTGTATCTGTTTTTTATTTATTTCTTAATCATAACGATAACATCTTTCATCCTTTCAGCAGGATAAACACGTAGATTGACCACCTTGCCATTTTTCAACTCCGCTTCCACTGTTGTGTTCTTCGAAGCGTGCAGTTTAAAATGCACATCCCATTCCACTGGCCAGGATGGAAATAAAAGTATCTGGTCGCCATTTGTCTGCAACAACATTTCCTGCAAACCAATCATTCCGCTGCCTCCCCAATTATGATCGGGAGTCCAGTCATAACCTGGCCCCCAGAAAGTTGGGAAACGCAAATCACTATCTTTCATTTTAAGGGAAGTCAGCTGTTGAGCTTCTTTTGTCAAGCCCAGACAAGCCGCAAAAATATTATCCTGCTTCCACCCAATATGGCTTCTGAACTTTAATGCGTCAGAGTCATAAAGATAAGTATTTACAGCAACGTCCAACTCTTTTTTCCCCATTCCGTAAATTCTCCACGGAAAGACCGGATACAATTGAGGCGACTCTACATTATTTATTCGTTCCCACAATTTAGCAGGAGCAATCATCTTCTTTCCATTCTCTTCTTTGATGGTTATCGGTGGAATTGTTGATAACATCTCTTTCCAATGTGCAGTCTTTGCACTATCAGCAGGTAGTTTAATCATTTTTTCCAGCACAACTTTCAAAGCCGATATGGTAGATGTGGAATTATAAGTCATCTTATATGTTTCGCAAGCCGAGCCGGGATAAAGAACCAAGTGTCCCTCTCCATCAAGAACCTTGCGTCCGCGCTGAGTGGCCAGCATCCGATAATGCTCATCAAAGAAAGTAAGAGCACTTTCTATCAGAGGAACATATTCATCTATCTTTTCATTATTATAATCTTTGGTTTCCAGAATCATATTGCAGAACTCAAGCACCGTGTCCCATTCATATTCCAACCAGGCATTATATTCCAATCCTTTGTCGAAACCAGCCGGACGTTTCCAACCGTATTCACTTGGATTTGGTAATCCAAAGTTTTCTATTTGTTCGGGAAAGCAGCCTCCTTTATGATTCCAATAAACTTTGCTGCGTAACTCTGCGTTTTTCAGGATTCTCATGTAGAAATCAAACTGAGACTTCATCATATCAAAGTCACCACTTTTCAGCATAGGAAAATAAACCAAACGTTGATTCTGTGCAGTCATTGTACCCCCACCCCATTTGCGATAATCAGGGGTGAAGCTTTGCAAAGTGTCTACATGACAAGGATCAAAGGTAAACAGTCCGCCATTGAACTTTGTGGGATAATTGCCGTAAGCATTGCACCCCAGCATATAACGAAAAAGCTGATAATTGCGTCCAATGCGCCACGCTTCAGAAGCTTGGTTTGTTTCATTGATGCAGATAGAACTCCGGTTCCAGTAAGCATTCCACCAGGCACGTGTCTTTTTCTTGTCGGCATTAGTATTTATTTGTCCGACGACTTTAGCTAATCCTTGCTTCCATTGGTTCAGTTCTGCCACTTGTTCTGTGTACAAAGCCACATATATCTGGTGTGAGCTTGAAGGTTTCGCACTCTTCATGCACCAGGACTTGTAATCCGTTCCGGCATATTCGCCTTGGCTTGTGCCTGTAAACTGAAGATTATCCCCCCAAAGCATACCACCAAAAGTAAGATTCCCCAATGGATTATACATTTCCTTTTTTACGGAATCCATGCCTTGCTGCGCAACTGTAACATCAAAAACTGTCTGATCACTGTTTTTGTGGTAAAAAGTTAGTTTGTTTCCTTGCGGTTCCACCACATCAGCTTTTGTAGCCAGTCCTTTAGGCACAGCCCATTTATAGGAATTGGCATTGCCTTCTCCTTTCCTTATCAAACGATCCTGATAACGCCAGTTTTCATAACAAACCTCAGCGGAAAGTTTCTCTTTACTTTTTACGTCGACATGAATAACCGGACTGAATACATTTACCCACAATTGGATAACTGTTCCACCAGCCTCAACCACAACATATCCATCTTTAAGCTTTAGTTCCTGACGGAAACTGCTGCTTGTAAAAGGATTAGGAGACAGCTTTATGCGGACACGTCCTGATTTGAGAAGGCAATTATTCTCATCAAGTGAGCCGCTGCGGGAAATATAAAATAAAAGTTCATTGTTTTCCACCCATACATTCAGACCTATATCTCCTCCTCCGCAAGGCATGGATTGGTGAGAGCCTTTACTTTGAGAAGTCCACAGGGTATTATACGCATTCAACCAGTCGGCAGATGATGCTGCCCGACTGGTTGTAATGAGAGTCAGTAATAATATGGCAACGAAGGTTTTCTTCATATCTGTATTACCAATTATCAGTTCTGAAAGAAGAAACAGGAAGACCTTCTGTGCCGTATAAATCACCATCCACATAGTTTTCGAAAGCATAGCGAACGGCAACAGGTTTCTTAACTTCATCCGATTTTACATACACCTTACTTCTTACAATCCATGCTTTAGCTGGATAGAAATTTTTGTCTGCACCAGCTACCTTAAAGTTTTGCAAGTCACCTTTCGGAGCAGCAACCCACATTTGCGTTCTGTCAAAGCTTAAAACAACAGTATCTTTCTGAACGGCCATTTCTTTATAAACCGGTCCATCGGCAGTTACGCCGTTAATTTTATAAGTCTTCACCAAAGCCTGAAGAGCAAGACGTTCACCTGCAATTTGTTTCTTTCTTGGGTGAATACCTTCCTTTAATCCGGCATCAAGCAAAACTGCCATACCTGTATTTTCAACTTTATTCTCTATTTTGCTTTGAGCTTCACGTAAATAGGCTGAATTGATAACATCTTTTCCGGCAGGAGTAATAATTGAATAATCATAAGGAGCAATCTGGCAGAAATAGAATGGGAAATTTCCCTGATTCCATCTTGCTCTCCATAAATTAATCATTGTTGAGAAAAGATCTGTGTATGATTGAGAACGATCATAATTAGATTCTCCCTGATACCATATTGCACCTTTAATTGTATAGCCAACCAACGGAGCAATCATACCTTGGTATAAAGTTGTAGGAGTACGATTCTTCTCTACTATATCTTCAGGTGATTTTGGAATCTTAATTTCAGGAAAGCCTTTAAGCATTTCTTTGTCCATCCAAGCCTCAACACAAGAACCTCCCCAGCTGCTGCAAATTAATCCCACCGGAACATTCAGCATCTGCTGAAGTAAACGACCATAGTAATAAGCTGTAGCACTGAATTCTTTAACTGATTCGGGAATAGCAGCTTGCCAGTCGCCTTTTACATCATTCTGCACATCAATAACAGAATTATGACCAACAGTGAAAAGACGAATCTGAGAATTTGCAGATTTCAGGATATCCATATTCGAGTTATCAACCGGTTGGTTTTTATAACCTTTCATTGGCATTTCCATATTTGACTGACCAGAGCAAAGCCATACCTCACCCACTAACACATCTTGCAGAGTAGTTTGTTTGCCGTCATTGAATGTAATTGAATACGGGCCACCGGCAGTAGGAGTTGCAAGAGCCACTTTCCACTTTCCTGTTCCGTCAACATCTACAGTATATTTCTTTTTATTCCATGATGTAACAATTGTCAGTTTCTTATTAGGTGTTGAAGTTCCCCAAAAAGAAGCATTAGTTTGTTGTTGTATAACCATTCCATTTGAGAAAAAAGCTGGAAGTTTAACTTCGGCCTTTAATGTGGTCGAACAAAAGAGCGATAGCGCCAACGCGAGTGCTCCAAATCTGAACTTGTTATTCATTTAATTATATATTTAATAATCAGTATCTAAGTGAAACCCGATAATAAACTAAGTATTAATTCAGGTTATCTTAAAACAATCATGTACATGTTTAGTCCTCGATCTTGTACATGATTACTTTCAATCTTGTACATGATTGGATCCGAACATGTACATGTTTCTACTAACCAAACTAATTTAAATTATTAATATCTCTATTACTTTCTCTTACTTTCCTTTACAAGAAGGTTTAATGGTCCTAAAAGTCCTGATTCCTGCAAAGGTAACTTTTCTGACCAATAGGTAGCATTTGTCCAAACATTATCTGCTTTAATCTTTTGATCATGCACACCTTTCATCTTATTCAACCAAGTATTTACAACCTGAATCTCTAAATTGTTTTTTCCTTTCTTTATTGCTTTGGAAATATCAACCCGATAAGGAGCAGTCCATGCAATTCCGCAATTTATTCCATTAACAATAACTTCGGCCATAACATTTACTTTACCCAAATCAAGATATACTTCATTCTTGCCTACTTTGTTCTTCCATTGGAATGTAGTCTGATAATTGGCAGTGCCAGAGTAATACTTTATATCAGCATCATTTTCTTTGCTCCAGTCAAACAGTATATTTTTCTTTAGAGTCTTTGACACCTGCGGAAAACTTACAGTCCAACTTTTTGTCTGCAAGGATGTTACTGAAGGATTTGGCTTATTGCTTCCGGAAGTAACCTCAGTTTCACGTTGAAACACAATAAAGACTGATTCGTTAGCATCCAAGTCTAATGCAACATCTGTTCTATCATCAAATTCGCTCCACACTTCAGCATCCTTTATTTCGCAGGTAACAGGATTCCATAATTCCGGTTGTCTGCCATAGCAACGTAAAGATACTGTTACTTTGCGAGATTCATTCTTCTGATTAGCAATAAAATAGATATCAGTTCCATCGCCAGCGCGGTGAGTCCATGCGAGGTCTTTTGCATTATCTTTAAATATAACATCCTTTTTCAAACCGAATTGAGAGAAATCAGCCCCATTAAAAGGTAGCTTATATTGTGGTGAAGCAGACCATATTTCTTCAGCAATTTTATTTAGTTCTTTAGTGTTATAATCTTTATCGCCCAATCCTGGCACTTTTGAAGGTTTATCACCTAATAAAACTACAACCCCCGATTTTTGAAGCATCTTAATCTTACGTGCTACTTCAAGACTCATATAATCCCCATCAGGAGATAACGGATGGGGTTTAGGCAACACTAATATTCTGTATGCAGCTCCACCTGATACAACCAATTTACCAAATTCGGCTCTTGAAAGACGTACCAATGCATCCTTATTAAAAGAATCATAAGCATATCCCGATAGCGGATCTATCCAATCTTTCATATCAGTCATATTTGCTGAGTTGGAAACACCAACGGGCAGTTCTCTCATTGGTTGTCCTTCATTAGCCAGACGTTTTGCTTCCGATTCTACACGCTCTTTTCCAAATATTCCTGGAAGAGAAGGTACAAGCCTGTCCGGAAGAATAGCTCTTCTAGGAATTTCTTCGCCTGTAAACACTGCCACATCAACAACAGGATGACCGAATTGAAGCAATGTCTGACAACGACGAGCATAATCAACCCACGCTTTTCCTTGCTTCCACCAAGTCTGATCACGTTGGAAGAAAAGACCAATGCCATCAAGAGTCATGCCCGGTGCTTTGTCCACATAAGGATTATGCACATAAACATGATAAAACAGCTTGTTAATTCCTAAAGCATAATTTCTATCGAGTAAAGGTTTAAGCATTGCAGGATTTTCATTCCACATCGTGCGTAACTGAGTAAACCCTTCAGCTTGAATGATATTCTTCCCATAGATGTGTGCGCCAGATATAGCATCAAGCATATCATTAGGTTTATCGTGAGTAGGACTGTTCAACCAGAGCTCTCCCATTGGTCTATCGGCAATCTGGTAATGAAGCATTCCATCACTAACCATAGTAGGTGCAACGCTCTCGGCAGAGAACTCACAATCGTATTCTTTAGCTTTATCAGCTAAAGTTTTATAGAATACATCTACAATCAGTTCAGAGATTGTCTGACGAATATCATTTAAAACACTTTCTGTCTTTTCTGCACTTTCAAGAGGAGTGCCTGTATATACCAACAAATATGGAGTCAAATCATATCCTCTGCGCTCTTTAAACTCAGTGATGAAATTGTCCGACCAGTTCTGACTTCCGCATTCCCAACTGTCTACGTGCATAAACTTCAATACACGTTTTGCCAATTGTGGGTCAGTCTTTCTGAAAGCCTCGCCAAACCAATGATCAAACTGTATTTTTACAGCCTCTTCACTGAACTTATCACATTCCAATCCTTTAGCGCCACCACCGGTTGCATTGGTATGTCCGGTAGAAGTATGGCCTATTCTAATAATTTTCCATTTACCAGCAGGAAGAGTAGCATTCAGAACATCCCCTTTCAAATAAGAAGAAAGATCTATAATCTGATTCTGTTTCACACAATCTTTATCAGGCAATTCATCTGATTGAGTTCTTTTGCTTACGCGCCAAACCAATCCGGCTTTACCTTCAAACTGACTAATTACTGGTTTGCTTGAAAGAATAAGCTTTTTAATCTTCAGATTAGGTTTCCACTTTGCAGCATCCATATCTTCCGCTCCAGGCTCTGTGCCTTTCGGATCCCAATAGAACCGGAAATAACGAGCAGTAGTAGCAGGAATAATATGAGTAGAATTCTCATCCGTATTTTGCCATCCTTGTCTTGCAGGAACTAATTGTTTTACTGTACGGAAATTAATACCGTCATCGCTTACACAAACTTTCAAGCGATGAGCTTCGTAATTATTCCCATTCAGAACAATTTCTATTGAACGGCAAGTAAATGGCTCTTTAAAGGAATATTGAATCCAGCAAGGAGAAGAACTTTTGAAAGCACCCGTCTCGTTCCTTTTTACTAAATAAGAAGGTGCTTTATCATCGGCAACAGAAGATGTAACTTCCGGAACATTTATATCAGTGGAAAACTCCTGCTGAACAGGAATAGCATAAAGTCCTATTTCCTTATAGTATCCCTGGTAAGACTCAGGACGTGCCAAAAGCAAATTTTTAATCTTTCCTCCTGAAACAATAGTATCTTTCCAGACTACCTTTTGCATAGATTTCTCTGGAGTAATCCACGGACCGCCAGCCAAAGCAAACCCATCACAGATATGCATACCAAGTTTCAATCCTACTCTGTCAGCTTCCTGCATAGAGAAGCGAACCATCTCCCACCATTCGGGAGTTAGTTGCTGGTATGCCGGAGAGAAAGATTTGTTTTCGGCAGTTCCTTTGATAGGCATCAGATAAACGCCGCCAAGTCCGGCTTGCTTCATTGCTTCCATATCAGCAGTAATTCCAGCTTTTGATACAGCTCCGTACATCCAGTACCAGAATGACCACGGAGCAGATTCCGCCGGAGGATTATTAAACCTTTCTGCCAAAGTTGGTATCTGTGCACTAGATATAGTGCAACCAAGAATCAAGAGAGACAGAAGGATTTTTTTATATTTATTCATATCACAAGAATTTTTCAGACGTCACTGATTATTTGAAGTTGAATACCAATTTACCTGTTTTTTGTCCACTCACCCATTTAGGCTGTGAAGAAGGACCAATCAAATCTGTTGCATTCACTTTGTTTCTTACTGCAGGAATTACATCAAGGAAAGAAATTCCGCTTTTCGGTAAAGTGTAAAGCAATGCATCACGACCGTCTCTTGGTTGATAAACACCAATATAAATATTAGGTGTTTCATTAGTTATAGAAATAACACCTTCGGTAGTAGACAGGTTCATCCATGAACAGTTTGAGAAATAACCTTTAAACTCAGGATAAGTAAATGACTCTCCCGGAATCGGATCGTTATATTTGTTTTCCCAAACATCGTAAGTAGTTCCGTGCAAACGGTTCTGCCATACACGGTAAGGACCATTGCCTAACCAACGTTTGCTTTGCATCTGATCTTCAGGATAATCAAATCTTACTCCCATCAAATCAACCACACCGTTGAAATTATAAGTATAGTTTAACACCAATGAACCATCTGGTCTCACTGTCCACTGAGCAGTTTCCATATTTCCAAGTTTATAAGAAGCTGTGATAACTAAATCATTACCTTGCTCTTTTACTGTTAACTTATCAAATACAGCTGCATCAGTAAATTCCTTGTATGTTCTGTCCAAACTCTTTGCATTAGGATCATCGTGGTTATAGAACTGATCTAGTGAACGATCTGCACGACGGGCACCGATAAATCTTGGACCGTTAGCAAATGAAATCTTCTTTCCGTTGCTTATTACCTCTTTCAATTGACCATCTTTCTTGCTGAAAGTATAGCTTTTATCAGCTACAGTAGCAGTTACAGCATTATCACTTTCTTTATAAGAAGCAGCTTTACCAGCTTTTGTTTCTTCTTTCTGTGCTTGACCCTCAATCTTCCAGCTCCAGCGCCATAGTTCTTTTCCGTTCTTATCAATTGCAGTAAGGAATACAGCATCTACTTTATCAGTTAATGAAGGCATATTCGTTTTAAGTACACCCGCTGCATGTGGAGCGATATCGGTACCTTTTACTTCACCTTGTTTCAAAACAACGGTTGCTCCTTTTTCATCCATAGCAGATGGGAAAGCAACTTGTTTCCAAACGAACTTACATTCATTTATATTAGTAAAATCATATCTGTTTTCAAGCTGGAATATTCCGTCGAAGTTCTTATCCAGACTAGTATTCATAACCTGAACCGGGCACCATATTTGTTTGATAGTAAAGAAGCTTCCTTCCTTTTCGTGGTGAGGGCCAACAATACCATCGCAAGCAAAATTACCCTGATTATCAATACGTCCGTCTTCATCCACACGTTTTACACCTTCATCAGCCAATACCCATAAGAAACCACCGATGCAACGAGGATGTTTACGCATCATTTCCCAGTAATCATACAATCCGGCACCGTGTCCGCCATCATACAAACCATGCAGAAACTCTGTAGGCATAAAGATTTGAGGCAAGCGCATATATTCCTGACTTTCTCCGTAAGAACGATAGTGCATTGTTTCAAAGCCGCTGAAGTTTCCTTGTGGATGAATAACCGGACGAAGTTGTGGATCCCATTTATGGAACTCACCATCCAGTTCTGTATTCCAGCCTTTTTCGTTACCGTTACTCCACCAGATGATAGAAGGGTGATTTACATCTCTGGTAACCATCTCTTCTGCCAGCTTAATACCGGTTGGAGTCTCGTAATGTCCGTGCCATCCGCCAAGTTCACTCATTACATACAATCCCAGTTCATCACAAGCTTCATAAAAAGCAGGATCGGCTGGATAGTGAGATAAACGAACGGAATTCATATTCATTTCTTTAATCAGGCGTACATCTTCGTAGTTCTTCGTACGGTCAAGAGTACGACCAGTCTCAGGACGGAAACTATGACGGTTTACTCCACGAATATTCACACGTACACCGTTGATATAAAGACCGTCACTTTCACGAACCTCAATAGTTCTGAAACCGAATTTTTCTTCTGTCTGATGAAGAACAACTCCATCTTTATCAAGTAAAGAGAACTGAGCTTTATATAAATTAGGAGTTTCAGCCGACCAGAGTTTAGGAGAAGAAAGACTTAATGCAACTGTAGTCCAGTCTCCCCCTTCTTTAACAGGAGAAGTAGTTTCCTTTACCTTTTTGTCGGTAGCATCAAGGATTATAGTTTTTACACAGAGCGCTTCAGAAGAAGCATTCCCCAGATAACAGGTAGCTTTGAAAGAACCATCAGCTTTCGCATCGAGTGCAATTCTATTAAAGTGAGTAGCTGGTTTTACTTCCAGGAACACCGGACGAAAGAGACCACCAAAATTCCAGTAATCAGCCCTGCGTTCAGCAAGATTCACACCGGCATTTTCCGATTCTTTACTTACTGTAACTTCCAGCAAGTTTCTCTTTCCGTACTTCAACATATCTGTAACATCGTAAGAGAAACGGTAAAACGCCCCCTGATGTTTTTCGCCGGCTTTGCGTCCATTCAACTTTACTTCGGTATCAGTCATGGAAGCTTCAAACACCAAACGAATACTCTGTCCGCGCCATGAAGCTGGCACATCAAATTCATGTTTGTATTGTCCCTGTTCCTTAGCTATACCCTCAGGAAAAGGCTTACCATAGAAGGTAATGCCATATTGAAACTGTCCGAATCCCTGCGTTTCCCAGCAAGAAGGGACCATAATTTTAGACCATTTGCCCGAATTACGGCCTTCGGTACAATAGAAATCCCATGCCACTGCATCATCTGCCCCTTTACCGGAAAGATAGTGGTTGATAGTTGTCGTCGCAGGTTTCTGCGCATATAAAAAGGAAGTTAAAAACAACGATAAAAAGACAACTGCTTTTTGCAAATTCAGAACTGTTCGCTTCATAATATCTTTAATTCTATATCCAAGAAGACGAGAAAGAAGTGTTTTTGTACCCAATTAGGTCCTTATTTTAAAGGCTATATGCCCTTCTATACGTCCGAACTTAAATCCGGGAACTATAAGCAGCCTGGTTTTGTAGAATTTTAAGCCAATAAGAGCTAAATATGCCCAAAACAGCTGACAACAAAAAAAACACCGTTCAAACGCTAATTAAAGCAGCATTTGAACGGTGTATATAAAAAACCAGACCTATTATTGAAACTTAAAAATTGTTTTTTACTTAGTTCCGTAGATTCTTGCAATAATCCAACAGAAGAGGAAGAACATTATCGCATATATCTTTTTCGCTTGTTGACCTATCTCTGTTTTCCAATAGAAACTTGGCAGTATATGCAAAATATATGCTTACTAAGGCCATATTAGATTGGATAATATTGCAAACTGTTTTATTTATTTTAAATTTAAAATCAGAAGTTCCGTTTATCCAAAGTAGTAAAAATGTTTCAGCAGACTCCCAATTTAAATTATTCCTATCAAAAGGATTAGATATTAAATAATTTGCGCATTCAAGAACTTTTTTCTCTGCGTTAACATAGTCAGCCTTACAGCTTAATTGAATTCTGCTTGGTTGTGAGAAATCTTCTGAGTAGCTTTTCCCGGCAAAGCCGATAGCTAAGATTGACGGATTTAACATTTTAGAATTCATTGTTAGTTTAGTTTAGTCTAGTTTAGTTTATTAGATGACTTTAAAAATAATATCAGTTTTATCCATCTAAAAAATAGATTCAGATTTCTATATCAGATAATCTTCATTGAAGCTATTTTTGCCTTAAGTGGACATTACAAAAATAGGAAGTAAAAGTAGAACATTCAAAAAAATCGTTGGACAACTCACAAATGGCCCATTTAAAACAAACAACTGATAAACAACATATTAAATTCAATATTCACAAAAAAATGAGACTAACCCATTGGACATTTTATAATAGGTGGCATGAAAAATGAGCAAAAAAACAAAAAACCGTTCAAATATCGATTATTCAATATTCGAACGGCACACTTAACTAAAAACAAATCAAAAACTATCTACTAAAATTTCCCGGGAGACAAAAATCGGTCTGTCGGGGTTATACGAAAATGCAAAATATGCTCTTTCTTTTCTATGGCAAAACGCTTCAAGACAGCCGGACCGCAACTACTGTTTCCCAATCCTAACTGCCGGGCATCAATAGACAGAATTATATCCTTTCTAGGCACAAGATCACAGCTGTGAGTTGTACGATATAAATCCTGAGCGGAATAATGCAATGCCGAAGCTGAAAAAGGCTTCTGAACAGCAGTTACAATGATGCCTTTTCCTTTTGCATTGGTCAAAGTAAGTAACTGCACCTCTTCCTTATTTCCACTTTCCTGAGGAACGGGATAATCAAACAACTCTTCGGAGACTGTTGAATGCCATAAGCCAATCTGTGTTGATGTTTTTCTATCCGGATAACTTTCCTGAGGTCCACGTCCATACCAGGAATATTGTTCAAGATTATTATTAAAGATCATTGCAATACCCAGACGAGGAAGTTCCGGTAATTCGCCTTGTGGCAAGAAATGGTATTCCACATCCATGCTTCCATCTTTATTTATGGTAAACTGAGCACGTGAAAGAATACTTCCTTTAATATATGAACTCCGTATAGCAGTGTTAACAATAATACTACCATCTGCAGCCTTCTTCCAATCGGCAGATTCTACTGTATCTTTTGGAGCATCCATTCCTGCATTTTTCCAGTCTTTTGCCAACCAGTTGCCGAAACTCTTGTCGTTATCAACAGGAGCACGGAAAGCCTGAAAGATTGGTTGGACAGGCATATCTTTCGGATTAGAGAGCATTTCCTGTTTGCCATATACCAAAGAGTTCAAGCTACCCTCTTTCAGATTCCATTGCATTGAAAAGTTCTTTCCATTCACTGACAATACATCTCCATTGACTGTTGCCTGAAGGTTACCCGACTTATTTGCAGCAGTTGCAGACAAAGCTGTATTATCGGCAAAACCATTACGAATGCAAAGTTGTTCCCATGCCACTTCGTATCCGGCTTTAGCCCATGAGCAATCATTCTTCAGCACAAAGCTTACTTTAAGACGAACATCTCCTTTGGCAGGCAATGCTTTCTTAGTCTTTAGCTGAATAGTGGCAGACTCTCCCGGTTCAATAACGGGAACTGCTACTTCTGAGTGTTCAACTTCCTTGCCATTAGCAGTGATTGTGCACAACATTCGGTAAGCCGACAAGTCGGAATGATGTTGTCTGTTGGTTATTTTAAGTTTCAAAGCAGAACTATCCTGCCATTCTATGTGAATAGGCTGATACACCTTCTTTACTTCTAGATATTTTGGAGTAATGCCT
>Ga0268357_101610_pt1 | contig 13789 bp, 2 predicted proteins | sample BioMet10_FD_192466 | JGI IMG/M metagenome (GOLD analysis project Ga0268357, IMG submission 192466) | Sewage microbial communities from Oakland, California, United States - Biofuel 10 (Illumina Assembly) | ecosystem: Engineered > Wastewater > Sewage > Unclassified | place: USA: California... | reverse complement strand
CCGATAGGTTTCACCCTCCTTTTTAAGCGATAGACCCTGCATGTATCTTTGATTATACATGTAGGGCCTATTTTTTAATACCCGTTAGGTTATTTGGTGCTTACGTTTGATGTTTTACTAAAAAAGCTTATGAACATAAAATATTTGTATAAAAACAAGAGTGTAGAAGGACCTGAAAAAATATGAAAATTGAAACATTAAAATACTTTATAGCAGTAGCTGATAATCTGAGTTTTACTAAAGCAGCGCTAGAGCAGCATATGACGCAGACAGCCATGAGCAAACATATTGCTTCGCTGGAGGCTGAAACCGGTACCCGCCTTTTTATCAGAGATAACAGGAAGGTACTGCTTACTCCTATGGGCAGGCAGTTTTATGAAGATATTTCCGTCATGTTAAAAACCTATGATGAAGCTATAAAAAATTTGCACCTTCTGAGTGAGGGCTTACCAGGTTTTTTGCGAGTTGGGATTGGTGCTTATGAACATATTATCTTGTCCCCGGTCTTACAAGAGTTTAGACAGCGTTATCCTTCCTACCAGGCCTTGGTTTCCCAGTATTTATACGGAACTCTCTGGGAAGAAGCCAAAAATAGTAATTTTGATATAATTTTTATTCATCCCGGTTTTTTTAATTATGTAGATAAGGTGAAGTTTAAGGTTTATAAGCTGTTTAGTTTTGAGTATTTTCTTCTGGTCAATAAAAAAAATCCGTTGTCAGCTAAACCTTATGTTACCAGAGGTGATTTACGGCAGCAGAAAATTTTTACCTTATCAGAAAATAAAGGAATGTCAATCGACGGTCAGCTGAAATATGCCGGGGTTAAAGGCGGGCTGGTCTCTAAAGAGGTGGTACCGGTCAATGGGCTTAACTCACTTTTGGCCATGATTAAAGCCGGGTACGGCGTCAGCTTTGCGCCTCATTTTATTGAACCGTATCTGCCGGAGGAAGTAGCCATGGTGCGGCAGTCTATTTATAAACGTGATAAATATATTGCGATGGTACCGGTGGAAAATCAGAATCCGGCTACCAGTTTGTTTGTCGACATCCTGACTAAGACACCGTCTTTATGGCAGCCGTTTGACGTCACATATAAATGGCCAGAGCTTTTAAAAAGAAAAGGTTTGGCAAAACAAAAAAGAACCAAATCCATATCTTACGAAATATAAATTTGCCTGCTAGGGGCGAGAAGCAGGAATATTCAGTTATGAAGCGAAATATAACTGAATAAAATTAGTATTTATTATAACTATAAATTTAGGGGGCTGTTTAATCATGAAACAGGGTAGCATCTCAAGAAGCATTATGTTTGGCAGTCTGCTGTCCCTTTTATTACCTTTGCCTGTTTGGGCCGATGCCATTCAGAATCAGGTCGGTATCCCCAACACGGAGTCCATGCAGAGCGAGTTGGAGCCAGAGCGTAAGATTGTGCCCAAAGAGGGCAATCCACACCTGGATTTAAAAGCTCCCTCAAACCTGCAGCCTGATCAGAAACTGACGGCTAATGTGCGTCAGGTTGTTTTTGATTGTCAGGAACAGGATGTGAATCCCTTGCTGCAGGTCGTGACTAGTGGCAAGTTAGGCCGGCAGATGAACTTTGAACAGATGCAGGTCCTGGCGGTGGATGCTACTAAATTATTACGTAAAAAAGGGTATATGACGGCGTTGGTTTATATACCGGAGCAGGAGCTGGATATCCACGGCGTGCTGAGGATGAAGGTTATCCTGGGGCGCTATGGCGACGTCAATATTACCAACCATTCCCAACTGACCGACGAGCGGCTGCTGGGTTATACTTATCCCCTGCGGCCGGGTCAGGTTATTAAAGCCCAGCCACTGGACAAGACTTTGTTAGTCTTGAACGATTTGCCCGGCGTGCAGGCTAAGGGCTCTTTGGCACCCGGTAATAAACCGGGAACCGCTAAATTGATTCTGGACGCTTCCACCCTGGAGAAGCAGGGCGGCTACCTGTATGTGGATGATTATGGCAGTAAGTCTACCGGCAGATGGCGTTTTGGCGGCAGCTACCATTATAATAATGTTTCCAAGGTGGGCGACCAGATTGAGGTCAGCTACCTGAGAAGTAACGGAGATTTGAAAAACTATGAGTTTCGCTATAACGTGCCCGTAGGTAACGACGGAGCCATAGCCAGGGTCAGCTACTCCAGGATGAACTATACTCTGGGAAACCGGTGGGACTTTTTGCATAGCGACGGCCTGGCCAAGACCATGGAGCTAGGGGTGACGGTGCCCATGAAACGTACCCTCAAGTACAGCTCCTGGTATGATGTGAGCTACCGGAACCGTTCCCTGGACGACAGCTATTTCAATAATCTGAACGAAAGTAAAAAATCGACGGATTCTGTACAGTTTGAAATTCATGGTTACGTACAGGAACCAGTCTACTCCACCACCTACAGCATAGCACACACCATGGGCAACTTGGGGATGGACAGTAGTTACGCCGCGGCTACGGATTTGCAGCAAACAGCCGGCTGGTATAGCAAGACCAACGCCAGCCTGTACCATATTCAACAGCTTAGCAACCGCTTGCAGCTGCATATATCCCTGTCCGGGCAGTATGCCTGGAAGAACCTGGATGGCAGCGAGGACTTCTTCATCGGCGGACCCAGCGGGGTAAGAGCTTTTCCTCAGGGAGAAACAGGCGGGGACAGCGGTTTGTTAGGAACCCTGGAGTTCAGGTACCGGACCGGGGTGCCGGGCTTGCAGCTGACGGCTTTTGTGGACGGGGGCAGGGTCTTCTTTAACCGGGACGAGCTGCCTAACTCCATGGGCAGCAACGTCAAGAACCTGGCCGGGGCCGGGTTAGGCTTTATTTATTCCCATTCCAGAAAATGGTACGCCAAGTTTGACTGGGCTACTCCGTTAGGAAACCATTACTCGGATACCGAAGGCGAAGATGTGCATAGCGCCTGGTGGCTGAGGGTAGTTAAGCAGTTCTAGAAAAACGCAGAAGCTGGTTAGCGAAGCATTTGTAAACTTTAGAGGCTTGAGCGCATTGGCAGGTGCCAATAAAAGCCGTTTGATAGTACTAGGAATGAGAAGCGGTACTTCAGTGGACAGAGGGAGAAACGATAATCATGAAACGTCAAGCGAAGATAAACAGATTAACTTACGGGATTACCATAGGGTTAATGCTAGGGGTGTACGGAATAGCACTGGCAGTGCCGGCGACGAATGCATTGCCGGATGTTAAAAATGCAAATGTTGTAGGTAAAAATGATGTGGCAATCAATGGCAACGTTATGAAAGTTACTCAGGATGTAGGCAAGGAGACTGCCCAGATTAACTGGAATAGCTTTAACATTGGGTCTGCCGCAACGGTTAATTTTATACAGAATAGTTCGAAAGCAACTATGATTAATAACGTGGTAGGCAACAGTATGTCCGAAATCGCCGGTCATATTAATGCTTCCGGTAATATTGTGCTGATTAATCCCAATGGCTCCATGTTTTATAACGGGGCAATGGTCAACGTAGGCGGCATTGCAGTGTATGCGGCAAAGCAGACGACTGAAGGAGCCGTACCGGATATGACAGCCGCTGCTAACCTTATAAATGAAAGTAATATCACCATTGAAAACGGCGTGACCATCAATGCGGGTATCAGCACGGCCTTAAATAATTTGAGCATCCTTGGTATTTCGCCGGAGGCTTACGCTATCGGCATTAGTCAATTCTCTAACCGTATTCGTTTGGTTGCTAACGGTAATATAACTCTTGGTGATATCAAAAGTGGTGGCAGTGCGCCAAAACTGATAGCTAATGATACAACCTATACGGACAATAGCCAAAGCAATCTGGGCGAAGAAGGTTATTCAACTACGGAAAGTTCTAATGAAATGTATGGGCAGGTGGCCATCCGTGCTGATGCTAACGCCAATGATTATGGCCAGGTAACTGTTAATGGTACGCCGGTTATTACAACACAGGAATCACGCATTTATTCCAATCCTGATTTAGCTGGTGTCAATACGACAGCTGATGGGGTTACGTATAATCGTAAAAATTATAATTCCATGCCTGCCACGGATAGTCAGTTTAGCATGATCAAAGGTACGCATGTAACTGTTACTGCTAAATCTACCGATACGGGTACAACAATCTTAGAAGATAAGGATGCTGGTGGTACAGCAGAAAAATATGTAACTACGGCAACCTCCGGCACGACGACTGCCAATGTGCGTATGTTGATTAACAACATTGCCCAATTGCAGGATATTGATCCCAATACGACCAACAACCATGGTGGCAACACATCGTACGGTAACTTGGCAGGCAAGTACGCCATGGGCAAGACCATTGATGCAACTAGCGATACTGCTAGTTATTTGAAGAATGGTATCTTATATACACAGGATAAGACTACCGGTAAAATAGTAGGCGTAGCCGTAGCCGATAACTCGGTATTTACTTCTGCTACATCAAAAACCTTGGCAGATGGAACGACCACTATTGATTACGATAATGTTAATAATAAAGTAACTACTGGTAATTATGCTTATACTAGTACGGGTACTTTCTCCAAGACGGATAGTGGTAAAACCTATACTACCAATACCGAAGATACCCAGTCCACTTACAACGACGGAACAAATACCTATACCAAAGATAACACGGCTGGGACAACCAGCTATACCAATACTTCTGGTGGCGCAGGTGGTTCTGGTAGCTATTCCTTAAATAATAATACAGGCACCACAACCTATAATGATGGTACAAATTCCTATACGAGGACTAGCGCCGGAACTACTAGTTATAACAATGGTACTTACAATATTTCTCAGACCAGTGCCGGTGTTACAAGCTATGTAACTGGGTCAAACACCTACACGTTGGCAAGTGGGGGAACACACGCTTCTGTAAGTGATGGTACCAACACCTATACTACGGATGGCACCAATGTTTATTTGAATGGAAGTACTACTCCCTATACAGGAACAGACGCTAGCACTATACTTAATAACTTAACTACAGCTACTACTACTTTGAGTACGGCGTCTACTAATTTGGGTGCGGCAAATGGTTTTATCTTAATTGCTAACAACAATATTAGTACAGCAAATATTAATATTTTAACCTTCCTTGCTGATGCAGATAATACTACTGTCAGAACAGAGTTAGGTACTGCTTATACTCAATTTACCACAAGCACTGCGGCCTTATCCGCAGAAGGCGTAGGTACTAAGAGTTTATCCATCATCAATTCTGCTAACTGGGACAGTAAAAAAGGCTTTGATCCTATCGGTTCTACCACTGCGCCATTTACAGGCAGTCTGGATGGCTACGGCGGTGATACCGGTCATCCTGTGAATAATCTGACCATTATGCGTGGTGGCACCAATGGTACAGACGGCGAAGATAACGTAGGCTTGTTTGGTGTTATCAGTGGCGGTAGTGTTGGCAGCTTTACTTTAGGTGGACCAAAAATCCAAGGCCAGAATAATGTAGGCGGTATTGCCGGCCAGTTGATTGCGGACGGAACTATTTCCTGGTCTTCCGTAACGGGACCCGGCCAAAAGGGTGTAGAAGATTATACGAATGCAGCAGATACGGGTTATGTGGCTACTACCAGAACCGGTTCTGGTGCACGTGAAAATATTGGTGCTGTAGCTGGTTATGTTGAGTCATCTACCATTACCCATGTTTCCAATTCGGCGACCGTTATTGGTCAAACTAACGATGGTACGGTCAATGTTTCTAACGTCGGCGGTATTGCCGGTAAGGTAGTCAATGATCCATCTGCAACGAGTGCGGCCATTTCCAGAGTAACCAATGGCGGTAATGTCTTTGGCGAAAAGGCTGTAGGTGGTCTGGTTGGCTATGGCGAAGCTATGAGCATTGGAGCTACAGCCGGTAAGACGGATTTAACGGCAGCTTCATACAACAACGGCCAGATTACAGGGTTGGAAGATACTGGCGGTATCATGGGTCATGCTAATGGCGTTACTTTGAAATATGTCTTTAATACGAATGAAGATACACCGCTGAGTAAGAATAGTATGTATTATATTGATGCCAACGGTAATATCATAAAACAAGGTGGTACTGCCGGTACGACCTTAGCCGGTAATGCCTTGAACTCTACGGCTGCCTTTAGTAAATATGGCCAAGTTACAGGTGTCACTAATACGGGCGGCATGGTAGGCTATATGGAAAATTATAGTGATACCAAGAAGAGCTCCATTGATACAGCTTATAATGCGGGCAATGTGACGGCTACAGGTGCTAATACAGGCGGAATTGTCGGGCAGATGACCGGTGGTACGATTACTAATGCCTATAACGGCGATAACAATACGGTTATTAAATCTGATAAGACTACTACAGGTGAAAAACCTGTACCTACGGCTGTTTCCGGTCATGCTGTGTGGACGGTAACTGTTGGCAGTGAAAACAAGACTTTTGCATACGATGAATTCAGTGCCAAGTACTATGGCTTCTATACAGCTGATGGTACGGCCTATTACTTCATTCCTACGAACGGCACGACTACTAAGGGTGCCGGCGGTATTTATGTTGATAAGGCCGGTAATGTTATGGATGTCAATAATAGTTCCAGCACACAATATGTCAAGGAAAGTGACCGTTTCTATTTCAACCGCCTGGCTTATAAAGATGCTAACATTACAGGCACGGACAACGTCGGCGGTGTCATTGGTAATATGTCCGGTGGCGATATTTCTACTGTTTACGATGTAGGTACAGTCAAAAGCACTACCAGTGCAACTAGCACGGGCGGCTTAATTGGTGTGGCTTCGGCAGGAACGTTGACGGATAGCTTCTATATTAATGGCAAAGATAATAGCTTGATGAATAAGGTATATTCTAATCAAACCAAGGCAGTAGGCTCAGGCTCTGTCACTACAACTACGGGTGTGGATGCTGGTGGCCGTACTTTGGCAGAGATGGAATCCAGGGATACTATCAAGGCTGCGTACACCAATGATGACTGGCTAGGTTCTATTACCAAGGTGGATACGGACACCGGTCGTACTGTGTATAGTTATAATGGTACTGCTGATGCCATTCAGTGGGATGGTAAGGAAAAAATCTTTAGTGGTGCTACTGAAACGGTGTTGTATTATCGTCCTACTATAGCAGGTGTACAACAAACCTATTATTTAAAAACAGGCGATGAAACAGCTACTCAATATACTTTTTCTACCGATACCAGCGGCAACATTACGTTAGCAGCTGGCGGAACCACTATTACCTATACGGCAGAAAAGGTGTCCAGCAACCAAGGCACGAACTGGATCGTTTATGAACAGCAGACCTTGCCTTTGCTGAAATACTATATGACAGATATTGGCTTGACCCGTGTCTTTGAATACGATGGTTCTACGCATAATCTTAAAACAGATGATGTGGATAACCTGTATGGTCGGGCTGATTTTGCCGATGGTTCGGGGCAGGTGGTATATAAGGCAAATGAAGCTGAGTCCACTCTGTATCCTGGTTCCAGCGAATATTACTACGACAATTCTTCCATCTGGTCGCCACAGCATGGCTATATCATGAATGCCATGGCATCGGTTACGATTACACCTAAGGCATTGGACGTTGTTATAACTGGAGAACGTACCTACGGTGATGTGAATAACACTGAAGGGTATTATCTGTGCGTACCGTACAAGGATGGGGAGAACCAGAAGTACGCTTTCTATACTGTCACCGGTTCAGGCGAAACTACTGCATATAGCGTATTGTCTACGACAGCTCAACTCGATGCTTTCTTTGGTACCTATGCCCAGACAGAAGATGGTCTGAAAGCAAAAGCTTTGGCAGATGGTCATTATGTAGTAAAGTTGAACGGGATTATTGATACGGAAGCAACGTCTATTGATAAGGCTGTTAAAAGTGCTGTAACAGCTGTTGGCAATAATACCTCCGGCCAGAGCCTGAACGGTATCTTCTCATTTAACGTTGAAGGCGGAGACCAACGGCTGGCTGCCACGACGACAGACCATAAATATACGATTGATTCGACTAACGTAAGTGGCTTGGTAGCTCAAAATAATGACTATACTCTCACGTATAGCGGTTCCTTGCTGGTGGATAAAGCTAATTTGTACTACACCTATGATGGTGAACGTAATTATGGCGCTGCCAACAGCACAGGTAACCACACCTATACCTTGGTAGGTAATGAAACAGATAGCACAGGTACGACCATTAATGGCTATCTGAAGAGCTTTGATGCAGGTAAATTAAATATTGGCACAGGCAATGTTTTGACTGATGGTGTGGGGGCCACCAGTTATGATATGACCGGTGTGGTAAATGCCAACAATGCTAATATTACTGCTAATGGTACACAGGCTATTACTGCCAGCACTGCCGGATCTTATTATCAGGTTATGGTAGATAGCAGCGGTAATGTTATTGGTTATGTGCTGAAAACTTTGGATAATGGCAGTACGCTATCCTTAACTGGTAAAAACGCTGATGATACAACTGCCTTAAACAACAACTACAATCTGATTTGGGCTGCCGGTGGAGCTATTGATAATGTAAGGAAGACTACCAGCAGCGGAGTTACGACAACCAGTATTACGGCTAATGACAGTACCCAAAAGATTGATCCGGTGAATCTGACTGTTACTATATATGGACAGCGTAATTATGGCGGAACCATGGATAAAACGAAATATGGTACTTCAACTGGTTCTCCTGGAACTACATCGGGCTTGTATTATGTAGACATTAATAAGACTCAGATGCAGGCGGGAGATAACACGGCTGCAATTTTGGGGAGCAATAGCAGTAACGCTAAAATAGTTTCTTTGATTGCTGGTATTGAAGGAACTTTTGGCGATGGTACGACAAAGATTAATAATCACTCCAATGCAGGTACTTATTATATTTCCACGGGAAAAAGTGATGCGGCAGATAGTGATATTACCGTAACAACTAAGGATGCCAATGGTCACTATAATATTTTAGCTGATAACAATTACAACTATATAGTACTGGATGGTAATCACAAGGACGTGATTAATAAAATCAATGCTACCATCACCACCACAGCTCATCGTGAATATGGTAATACGCCGGCAATTGGTACAACGACGACAGTGGATGATATGGCTGCAACCGGCATGACTACTTGGGACAATACGACCTTTGAGGCTAATGAAAGTGCGACTTATCGTGGCGGCTTGACAGATAACACGGCGGTAACAACAAATGCCGGAACGTATAAGGCTGGAACTGAAATTACCGAAAGCACTGCTATGAAGGACACAATAGCCGGTACTTCTAATTTTGGGACTAACTATAATATTACCTATGCCGATACGTATACAGTAAACAAGGCACCTATTACCATAACTGTAACCGGTCGTCGCGACTACGGCGGCAACATGAACGCATCCGGAACGTATACCACTACCGGCGGTGCTACTTCGGCTGTGCCGGATATTGATGGCTTGACCAAAGGTCTTTATAACATTGATGTCAGTGGTGTGAAGACAGCTGCAGGTGACACTGCTGCCAGTGTGTTTAGCTCGTCAGGATTGAAGACAAAATTGGGTACAGTGGATAACGGTGCTGGTGGCAATACAGCTACGGATGTAGTAGGCAGTCATACCAGTGTGGGCTCTTACACTAAAGACTCTGATGTGGATTTCACACTGGATAACATAAATGCCATCGGTGATTCTAACAGTATTTTGAGTTCTCAGAACTATTACGTAGCTGCCAATGGCACCAATACTTTGAAGATTGTACCTAAGGCTTTAACCCTGACAACTACAGGAAGCAAGACTTATGATGGCACGGCTACTGATCCTACAACTGTCGATATGACCCAAAGTGGCATGGCTGATTGGGATGTTACAGCGGGTTTGTTGTCAAATAATAAAGCCACTTGGCTGGGTACTGTAACGAAACCCAACGCTGTATCTGCAGCCGGTTCCTATGGCACAGAAGGGTCTGCCACTAATGCCTATAAGACTAGCGGTTATTTCACCTACACTGATGCCAATAAGACCACCATCCAAAATACCCTATCCAACTACGCGGTTTCTTATAAGGATAAATATGATATTGGCGGTAAAACGTTAAAATTGTATATTGCAGGGACCAGAGATTATGGTTCTGCAATGGGTACAGGCGGCATTGACGAAGCAACCTTTACCTATGATGGTTTAGTAGATGCTGCTGATAAAGCAATTTTTGCAACTAACAAGAATGCCTGGTATAACTACTATGCAGATTCTTCTAATGTTTCCACTACTCATGCCGGAACCTACGGTACGGAAGGCGTTCTTGGCAATGCCTATAAAACCAGTGGTGCCATTGTCATGGACGCTACGGAAAAAGGCAATGTAAGCGCAGCCCTGGGTAATAACTATATCATTACCTATACGGACTTGCTGACCGTAAAACCAGTAAGCTTGACTATCAACGTCAACGGTGAACGTACCTATGGCGATAGCATGAATAGTACTACATATAATACGTCTACAGGTGCAACTATTCCGGCTACTACCAATAATAAAACTTGGAATGTAAACCTGAATGGTTTGGTTAACGGAGATACAGCGGCTACAGCTCTGAATACTACAGGTATGCAGACATTGCTGAATAATATTGAAAAAATTTATGCTAATGACAACACTAAGCTTACCAATCATACTAATGTTGGTACGTATGCATTGGATGGTACAGCGCTGGCGGGTACAACTCTAACCATTGCCGGTCAAGAAGATGCTCTGCTCACATCCTATCAGACTGGTTCTCGTGATTATACGATTAGTATTGCATCTAATAGCAACAATACTGTGAAGATTGATACTCGTAATGTGACCATCACTACGACAGGGAGTAAGACATATGGCAATAATAACCCGTCAACCTATACTATTTCTGATGGTGGAGCTATTACAGATTGGGATAAAGCAAGTAAATTCACTAATAATCTGACAGCATGGAATGGACTGATTGTTAATTCGGCAACCAATGCTACGCATCATGGTACGTATGGAACTAATGGTACCACCGTTAACACTGCTTACTTACGCTATGGTACAGCTGGCGCATCCGAAAGTACCGTAAAGGATAATATTGGTTCCAACTACAATGTTACCTTTGCGGATTTGTTTACTGTTAACCAACGTCCGCTGACTATCATTACCAGTGGTTCCAAGACCTATGGTGATGCTAATCCAGCTGCGGCAGATTTGGCTATTACAGCAGTTACTGCTACAGCAGATACTGGTTTGGTAGATCAGAATAGTAATTTAGCTACTTTCAACACTTATGCTACCGGAACAGGTACTGGTAATTGGCGCAGCTTGGTAACAGATGCTGCTACAACTACTACTCATGCAGGGACTCACGGTACCAATGGTACTATGGATAAGGATGGTATCCTTACTTATACTACGGATAATAAGGATACTATTTCTGGTAATTTGGACAATGATTATGCTATTGCCTACCAAGACTTGCTGACGGTTAATAAAGCCGTCTTGACGGTGAATGTAGCCGGTGAACGTTACTATGGCGACAATATGAATGCTGCCTATGTAACGGATAACAGTGGAGCTCCTGCTAATAAGAACTACAATGTAACCGGTACTGGTATGAAGAACAGCGAAAGCCTGGCAAGTTTGTTAAGTACGACAGGTTTGAATACCAAACTTGGCTCAGTTGATACCAGTGCAGGCGATAACACTAATATAATTGGCAGACTGACTAACGCAAGCACGACGGCCTATAACGTTGATGGCTCAACCGGTTCATTTGGAACTATTACCTTGGATGATACTATTCTTGGTGCTGATAGCAACTATACAGTTACTGCAGGAACCAGGACCATTAAGGTAGACAAGGCACCACTGTCTATTACTACAACAGGTACTAAGGTATATGGCGATGCAGATCCGGCAACTTCCACGTATACGATAGCAACTAATGGCTGGAAAAACAGCGATTCTTCCGGTATTTGGGATGCTAATAAAGGCACTTGGCAGGGAACGATAGCCAATAGCACCAGCGAAACAAGTAATGTTGGTACCTATGGCACGGTAAATAGTAAGGCGCAAGTACTTACCTATGGTTCTACCGATATGGTAACAGCTTTGAGCAACTATAATGTTACCTATAATGATGGCTTTACCATTACCAAGGCACCACTGACTGTAACTATTACGGGTAGCAAGACTTATGGTGATGAAACCAGTACAGCCAATGCTGATTATCTAGTAAATCAAGGTACTACACAAAATGGTGAAAAGTATAATTATACAAGTATCGTCAATGGTGTTGGACAGTATGATGATGTAGGAAATTATTACAAGAATTGGACCGGCAAAACTGATACGACGAACGCCATTACTGGTTTGAACGGAATTGCTGATAAAGATTCCAGTGGATTTAATATTAACAACTACGAAATTACCTATGTAACGGATTACGCCGTTAACCAGCGTCCATTGCACTACAGCATTACAGGGACGCAGGTCTATGGCCAGACTCCGGATACCACAGGGGCTTCCTATACGGTTACACCGGTGAGCGGAGTAGCTAGCCAAGGCTTGGTTGGTACACAGGGGATTAATAAGAGCAAGCTGGGAGTTACCAATATTGTTACTAATACATCTGATGTTGGCGAATATGCTGATGCAGCTGGCATCACAGCAGTTGACTTTACTGGCACAGGTGTCGGCACTAACGGCTTCAAGGCTTCCAACTATAACATCATCAAGGACAGCACGGATTACACAATTACTCCTCGTCCGTTGCATTACAGCATGACAGGAACCCAGACCTATGGTGTAGATGCTTCTACAACTAAGACAACAGGAGCTTCCTATACGTTTAATACGGTAAGCGGCGTGGCTAATGAAGGGCTAATAGATTCTCAAGGCATCGACCAGAGCAAACTGGGTGTAACTAATATTGTTACGAAAACAACTGATGTAGGTGATTATGCTAATGCAGCTGGCATCACAGCAGTTGATTTTACGGGCACAGGCGTTGGCACTAACGGGTTCAAGGCGTCCAACTATAACATCATCAAGGACAGCACGGATTACACTGTAACTCCGGCAGTCTTGACGGTTACCATTACCGGTGAAAAGACCTATGGTAAAGCCAACAGTACCGGCACTTACTTAGTAAATCAAGGAACCACACAAAATGGTGAAAAGTATACCTACACAGGTATTACAAATGGTGTAACGACGACAGACCATGCAGGAAATTATTATTACAATTGGGATGGAAAAACAGATACAACAGATAAAGTTACTGGCTTAGAAGGAATTGTCAATGATCCTACCGGTACTAATACATTCAAGTCCAGCAACTATACCATCATGTACAAGACGCATTATCTGGTTGATCCCAGGAATATTACGCTGACCACAACGGGCAGCAAGGTATACGGCAACGAAAACAGCACAATCAGCTATGCTGATATAGTCTTGACAAGCGGTTCTTTTGCCAACAGCGATGCTAACTTGCTGGCAGCTTACCAGACTACGCTTAAGGGAGCTGTACAAGTAGATTCTTCCATTACCAAGATTAGCGATGTAAATACGTATAAAAATGTTCTGTCCTACACGACAGAACAACAGACGGCAACTAAGGAACAACTGAACAATGACTACAACATTACTTATGCTGATGCTTTGACAATTACTCCTCGTCCGTTGCATTACAGCATGACAGGAACCCAGACCTATGGTGTAGATGCTTCTACAACTAAGACAACAGGAGCTTCCTATACGTTTAATACGGTAAGCGGCGTGGC
>Ga0268357_101606_pt1 | contig 13828 bp, 10 predicted proteins | sample BioMet10_FD_192466 | JGI IMG/M metagenome (GOLD analysis project Ga0268357, IMG submission 192466) | Sewage microbial communities from Oakland, California, United States - Biofuel 10 (Illumina Assembly) | ecosystem: Engineered > Wastewater > Sewage > Unclassified | place: USA: California... | reverse complement strand
CTGTTAATAGAACCAGCTGCATCAGCAAGTGGTAAAGAACTAAAAGTTAAAAAGAAAAAAGTCAATAACGAAACAAGTATTTTCATTCGTATCACCTCTTGCCCCATTATACCATATTATCCCTTATGTTTGATAGGCTGCCAACCGTGCACCGGGAAAAATAAGGAATAAACAGCTATGAGAGAAAAAATAATGCAATATAGCCCGGATGTCAAAATACTAGGTAACATTTTAGAGAAAGAGAACTTACCAAAAACAGTAGCCAGAACGCTGATAATTATACTAAGACCATACAAGCCGCCCCACCAGATAATGTCCCTCAGGCCAAAAGGATTAATACCTCTGGCCGCATTATAAAACAGCCAGGCGGTACTGAGCAGTATATACAAACCAAATACACAGCACAAGGCCATAGGAATGGCATTGTCCAAAAGCTTCATGGTGGGATGCTTAACAAAACAGCTAAACCATACCTTTAGGTAACCACAGAAAATCTGATAATTACCTGTACACCAACGCCGCAGCTGGGAAATCAAGGTCTTAAGATCTGTAGGCTGTTCATCATAAAAGGATGCTTTAGCCTGATAAACGGCATATACACCTTTGAGATTTTGTTGCATGGAGAACTCAATATCTTCCGTAATACTGGAAGTATCCCAACCGGTATCCCTAATTAAAGCATAGCTAAAACCAAAGCCTGTTCCGGATAAAATTGCCGACATACCTAAATTGCTACGGGGCTGACAATAAAGAAAATCTACTGTCTGCCAATAAAGAGTATACCAACCGCTAACTGTGGAAGCATAGGGATTCAGAGCCAAACGATCTCCCATGACCAGTTGGGCTCCCTGGGCAAAGCTTTCGTTCATATGCAAAAGGAAATCAGGGGTGGCTACATTGTCCGCATCAAAAACAACCATATGGTCAAAGCTATCGCCATACCTCTGCTGAATTTGTGCAATACCCCACTTAAGAACCGCGCCCTTACCTGTCCTGGGCCCATCTTCCCTGACACACACAACAACATCGGGAAACCCGGCACCAATAGCCGCGGTCTTGTCTGTACAATGATCTGCAAAAAGAAAAATTGTAAAGTAGTCCTTGGGATAATGCTGTTTCATTAAACTAGACAACAAATTACCAATAACCGCTTCCTCATTATGAGCGCATATAAGAATAGCAAAGCGACTGGGCTTTGCTAAAATATTTACCTGCTTTTTACCATGCCAAAGGCCTACCAAAGTTACACCTGCGGCCCAGACAAAGGCTATGAGCAATACCACCTGGATTACAAGAGTTAAAGATGTCATGCTTGTGCCTCACACTAAAATTTACCAATTTGCCAAAGCTAAAACCGCTACACCTAACGCACCCATGGTGTAAATAATTACATCCTGATTAAAATCTGCTGACATTACTGCCACAAAAAGCAAACCAACGCACATGGCCGTAATGGTTATTCTTAAAAGGGCAATGCTTAAACGCTTGGTAGCCGTTTTCTCGTCCTTCACCACAAGCCATAAATCGTGATTAACACCTATTAAAAATCTGGGCGCAAAAAATTTGTACAACAAACCACCTAAAAGCACAGAGACCAAAAGACCCGGCAGCAAAACCCAGCCATACACTTTAACAAAAGGTGCCATGGCCAGCTTGTCAGCAAAAAGGCTGATAAAAATAGCAGGTGGCACAGCAGCGGTTACTGCCAGGATACCGAACATAATAAAGGTTCTGGTATCCACCAAAACTATTTGCGGCTCTCTATCACTTTTCATCCCCTGCCAGATTCTAAATGGTACATAAGCAGCACCAAATGCTCCCAGGGAAGCACCTATCGTCAAGGAGGTCAAATGGTTGGTGCTCACCTGCCCAAAAATCGTACCTATGGCGCAAGCGCACGCTCCTACTCGCCCAAACAGCAACCCATAGCCGATGGGCAAGGCAGCCATCAACCGTAAACCAACCACATCAGGAATGATCACAAATTGATTGGAAAGCAGTTCCAGTAAAGCATAGATGACAGTTAATAACGCGCCAATTTCTAATTTTAGAGAGAATTTATTACTACCCATGTACTTCCTCTTTTCATCTATCTATTTACCAAACAACATCCATTTTACTCCAAATTTTCTAAAAGACAAAGTACTAGATGGTACCTTCCTCCCGGTCGAAATTGTTTTGTCGCAAGGCTTCATACAAAACAATGGCGGCGGAGTTAGCCAAATTCAGACATCTGGCTTCCTTAATCATAGGAATTCTAACACAATCCTCAGGATATTCCATCCGGAATTTTTCCGGCAAGCCCTTAGTTTCCCTGCCCAGGATGAGCAAGGATTCCGGTCCATACTTAACACTGGTATAGGATTTGTGGGCATGAGAGGTTAACAAAAACTTGGGACTTTCCGGATATTTTGCCAATACCTCATAAACAGAATCATAATAGTGGACATCCAGTAAATTCCAGTAATCCAATCCTGCTCTTTTTAAATATTTATCATTAATCGTAAAACCAAAAGGACGCACCAAATGTAAATGTGTACCTGTGGCAGCACACAACCGGGCAATGTTACCCGTATTACCGGGGATTTCCGGTTCTACCAAAACTATATGCATATTTTCACCTCATAATTAATCTATTACCGCTTAGGATAAACAGCAATAGTGGCAAGCATTTGCTTGTGAAGATTAAGAATCTTTTCAGAATAATCACTGCCGGTGGCCCATTTACCGTTTAATTGATACCACCTGCTAAAGAAACCATCTCTTTTTTTCTGGTTGTAAACCAAATAATAGCGTGGATCAATAATTTCCGTCCGGGGCTTGTCAGCAGAACAATAGGCTAACAAATGCTGAATATGAGCCCGTACTCCATAACGAGGCGTAAGAAAATAGGCTCCCCGCACCGTGGCACTGGTCGTACCTAACCCGCAAAAGTTGTTTTGCTCCGGTACAACAGTTCCCCCAAAGGTAAAGAAACCTGTTTCCAGCAAAGCCTGACAGAAAGCAATATCCCATTTAATATTTTCGCTGGAGGCCTCTTCATAGTAGAGCTCTACCATATCTGACGGGGTAGCATCTACAGGCAACTTCCAATTGTATCTTTCCAAAAGGGCTCTGGCTTGCTCACGGGTAGCTAGCGCCTGACCCTGAATGGAAACCTGCTTATAGTTGTCATTAAGCTGCCATATTTTTTCTTTTTCCAACAGAATATCTGCCAGAATCTTTAAGTTAGGATCAGTGACCACTTTATTTTGACTGGCAGCCTCACGCCTTTGTTCAGCACCCATTAAATCCAGTGCTGACCTACTAACGCCCTTAGGCATGATAATAATGGGCTGAGGCCCCACCGTTCTATTAATAGCTGCTTCACCCAGCGCAGCACAAAAAGCTATGCCAAGCAACAGTATTAGCATGGGACATTTTTTCATTGTGCTATCTTCTTTCTTTTGGGAAATACATAGAGACTAACAAGCATGATGATAAAAGCAACAATAATACCGGTAGAAGTAGCATTTAAAATCCAGGGACCCTTACCTTTGTTACCGAATTGCAAAGCAATGGTTACCAGTACACCAATACCGGCTGAACAAAAGGCACCTTTGGCCGAAGCTCTCTTGCTGAATAAGCCGAAAATAAAAGGTGCGCCTAAGGAAACCGTCATCAAGGAATAGAAAATAGACAAGGCTGTAATAATATTGGCCATAAAGTGAGCTACGATAATACCAAGCACACCGCAGACCACTGTAATCTTTCTGGAAAAGGACAACAGCTGTTCATCAGAAACATTCTTATTATAGAAGGTTTTATACAAATCTTTGGACAAGGAGGTTGCCAGCATATAAAGAACAGTATCCGCAGTACTAACCTCTGCCGCAAAAATTGCAGATAACGCAAAAGCTGCAATGCCAAAGGGCATCATATTTTTCATGGCTGTAGGTAAAGCCAATTCCTGATTGGACAAATTAGGAAAAGCAGCATAAGCACACATACCAATCAACATGGGAAGAAAGGCAAACAATAATTGGACAATACCATTGAGAAGCGTACCGATTTTTACGGCACGTTCATCTTTGGCAGCATAAACCTTGCCTACCAAGCCCGGGGAAATACAAAAGGCCGGTGTAAGCATCAGGAAATACCCGATAATAGCTGTATTACCAATGCCATCCCAGGCAAAATAATTAGCCGTTTTAGTTGTTTCACCAATATTTTGGGCAACTGCAGCCTGCAGACCGCTGAAACCACCTACATAAGACAAAGCGTAAGGTGTGGCAATAATAAAGCCTCCCAGGATAACAGCTACTTCAATAATATTCACTATGGCAGCAGAACGAATACCACCTGCTGAAAAATAAATCGTCACAACGACTGCGCCAATGATAATGCCGTAAAACTTGTCTATACCTGCTACCACATTTAAAATCCAGGCAATACCAATAAGCTGCCCTGAAAATAAGGCCAGGGTGCCAATAGCCATCATGGTGGAAGTCACAGCGCGAAAAGCAGGCGCGTATCTGTAATCAAGATAATCGCCCATGGTAAATAAATCATTATCCTTGGCAATTTTCCAAACCTTTGGCCCAATGACGTAAGCCAAGATCAAGGATCCCAGCCCACTACAGCCAATCCACCACCAGCTGGAAACACCAAATCTATATGCCAGTCCTGTAACTCCTACCGTAGAACCGGCACCAATATTAGCAGCTATTAAAGTTATGAAAAGTAAAAACCAGGAAAAGCTTCTATCCCCCACAAAAAAATCTGCAGCGCCATGCACATGCTTACCAATGAGGTAACCAATGAGGACCAAAAGCACTGCAAAAACTACAATTGTTACTAAATATAGGTTCATTTTGACAATCCTTTCCTTATTTATTTAACACATGAATTGTACTGTATTTGGCCTAACTTGTAAAGAATTTGGCAAATCAAATATTTTATAATATAATGCAAATATATTTATATTTATGGGAGGTAATACTTATGGTTGAATTTAAATATATTAATCATTCCTGTTTCATTTTAGCCACTGACAAGGATGCTATTATTTTTGATCCCTATCTGGATGGTAATCCCCGTGGTATTAAACCAAGTGACATAAAAGTTTCCCATGTGCTGGTGACACATAACCATGGCGATCATCTAGGCTCTGCCTATGAAATTGCCAAAAACAACAATGCTACCTTCATTTCCACTGCCGAGGTTGCTCATGCTGCAGCGGAAGCCGGCGTAAATGCTTATCCTATGCATATTGGCGGCGTGCTTCCTTTCCCCTTTGGCAAGGTACGTGTAACCCAAGCCTTTCATGGCAGCGGTATAGCAGGTGGTCATGCTTGCGGTTTTATTGTTGATTTTTATGGTACCACTGTTTACTTTGCCGGTGATACAGGTATTTTTGGCGATATGAGCTTGCTCGGTCAATTAGAAAAGCTGGACTATGCCATTTTACCTATTGGTAATACTTTTACCATGGGTCCGGAAGATGCCAGATTGGCCGTAAAACTTTTAGGCGTAAAAAAAGTGATTCCCGTGCACTACAACACTTGGCCTAAAATCGCCCAAGATCCTAAAAAGTTTAAGGCTGCCGTGGAAAAAGACGGCGTAGCTCAGGTATTTATTGTAGCACCCGGAGAATCACTGACTCTGGCTTAACGTTTTTTACAAAAATAAGCATAGGGGCAATACTGACAATTAGTGGGTAGGACTTTAAAGTCCTGCTCACTTTTTTTCTGCAAAATTTCTCTCAGCAGCTCCGCAAGCTTAGTTTCTTCCTGCTGTCTATCCTCAGACAAAAGCCAGGCTGTATTATTTTGCAGAAAATGCAGCTGCGCCTTTTTCACCTTTTGCCCTAGTAACTTTTCGGCAGCCAAGGCATAAATAACCAATTGCCTGGTATAGCCCTGTTTTTCTTCCCCATTGGCCGGGGGATGACCGGTCTTAAAATCAACGATGCCTAAAGTCTGGTCTGCATAATGTACCAGTCTATCGATACTGCCGGTAAAAATTACCTCTTGTCCGCCTATTTTTAATAAAGGTAAGCTAAAGCTCTTCTCCGCTTCCTGCGGCAAAGTGGCAATCTCCTGATAGATAGGGCTGGCACAGTACTTGACCAACAGCTCTTCAGCCACTTCTGCCAATCGTTGACGCTGGCTGTCAGAAAATTCCTGATCCTTTACTGCTCTGGCCAAAGCCGCTTCTAAAGGAACCTCTTGCTTAAGCTCCAAAGCCTTGTGAACAACCAAGCCCAAAATCTGTGGTGAAATAGTATAAGCCTTGCTTCCTATTCTTTCTTCATCCCAGCCCGGCATTTTACCCACATAGCTATAGAAAAATCTTCGGGGACAAATATCGTAGTCCTGCAAAGCTGTAGCACTGAAGGTTAAATCTGTAAAAAGCGCAGCCGTTCCTAAGGGCTGTACCCTTGCATAGGTAGCTGCCGGTACTGCCGGCGCTTTTTCCTCCTGCTTTACTCCGGCACTGGGTGGCACCGCAGCCGGTTCGTATTCCTGCCAAGCAACCAAGGTATCATTTTCGGAATGAGTAAAAATTCTGGTCAAGGAATCAAACCAGCTCTCCTGTTCTTTCTCCTTGGGCTTAGCTGTAACTAGCTTGACAGTTGACATTACTAAATATTTTTCCGCTCTGGTCATAGCCACATACAGCTGACGAATCTTTTCTGCACTATCCAGCTTTTTATTTTCCTCTTTGGCAGCTTGAAAGACTGTGGTTTCCTGCCAATTACCGGCACTGTCTGTCACCTTGAAGCCCAGGCCTACTGTATTGATAAATTGAAAAAGTGCCGTATCGCTTCTATCTCGTACCTGCAAAGACGGCAAGCACACCACCGGGAATTCCAGGCCCTTGGATTTGTGAATGGTCATAATATTTACGGCATCTTCACTTTTCACTACCGTCGCAGCTTGTTCTCTGGCATTTATTTCTCTGAGCAGGGCCAGCCTGGCCAGAAAATCTTGTAATGAGCCACCTTCGCCCAGTGCATAATCCACCGCCATTTTTCTCAATTTATCTACGTTGGCAAGCTTTTCCGGTCCCTGCTCCTGACTAAGCAGCAAGGTTTCTACCCGGAAATTGGCATAGAAAGCATCCCAGGCCTCTGTTAAGGATAAAGTACGTACCGTCTGCACAAAGTGCTGCAGCTTTTTTACTCCTGCTGAAATATTAGCATCCTGACTTTGTTGTAGCACTTCCCAAAGAGTTTGCTCTCCCACCTTGGCAAAAAGCTCTGTCAACGTAATATCGGAAATTCCCAGGTAAGGCGACCGTAAAACTCCGGCCAGTTCAGTATCTTTCCTGGTATTAAGCCCAAAGGTAAATAAATTAATACAATCAACTATTTCCTGTTTTTCATAAAATCCCTTACCGTCAGTAATACAAGCAGCAATACCCTCTTGCGCCAAAGCGTTACCAAATCGCTCTGCCACATTTATAACCGGCAGCAAAATCGCTACATCAGAATACTTAAGTGCAGTATCCTTAGTCACGATTTCTTTAATCCTTTGGGCAATAAAACGAGCTTCCGCTTCCTGAGCAGCGTTGGAACTTCTGTCCTCATTAAGGATAACAGCTACCTCCGGTTTGGGACCGGGCTCTCTATGGGCTGTTAAATCTTGGGCAGAAACATCGGCGCTCTTATCTTCTCCCAGCAAATCCCTAAAGAGACAATTGCAGGCAGCCATGATTTGAGGAGTGGAACGGAAATTATCCGCCATAACAATATTTTCACCCCGGCTGGCACTAATAGCATCCCTTACCTGCTTAAACACACTGACATCAGCACCTCTAAAACGATAGATGGACTGTTTGGCATCTCCTACCACAAATAATCTATTTTCCCTCAGCTCGGTAGCCAGACCGCCTGCCAATAAATAAACAAGTTTCTTTTGCTCCTCATTGGTGTCCTGAAACTCATCTACCATAATATAGGTGTATTTATGCCTGTACCTTTGCAAAATATGAGGATAGGTTGCCAGCAGCTCTACTGCCTTGGCAGAAATATAACCGAAGCTATAATACTCTGCTGTTTCCAAAGCTTTTCGATAATATTTTTGAAAATCGGTTAAAAGCCTTTGCCAAGCTTGGGCAAAAGAAAAACCAATCTTATTGTAAGTACTCTGTTTCAGCTCCTGCAGAGCAGCGCGTAAATTCTGCACCTGTTCTTTTACTTTACCGGTAGGCATAACAGGTCTGGACAGCTCATCTGCACTAGCATAATCTTCTTTGGCAAGATAATTCCTAAACAAGGCTTCATCTGCGGCCAAGGCTTCAATAGCCGCTTTCGTTTTAGTACCGGCCAAAGCTGCCACGTCCACCAAAGCTGTAAAGCAATCCAGGGCCTCCTGCTTTAGTCCATCTATATGGCCGGCTGTTTCCACATAGGGCAAGGACAAATCCTTGCCATTTAGGATTTCCGGTAAAATAGTTTCTAAATCAGCCAACGTTGCCTGCATTTTATAAGGGCCATAAGCATCCAGCAAATACAGAAAGTCCTCTTGACCCTGCTCTAATTCCTGCTCTATAAAAGCCTGTATGGTTTCAGCTTTAAATTGCTCCAGCTCATATTCTTCCCGCACAAAAAAATTGGGATCCATGTTAGCTTCTACCGGGTTTTCCCTTAATACTTTGCTACAAAAGCTATCAATTGTAGTAATCTGAGCCTTATCCAAAAGTCCTAACTGTTTTTGCCAAGCCTCCCTGGCCAGACCATCTTCGCTTTGAATCTTTTCCAAAAAAGCCTTACGTAGTCTTTCCCGCATTTCTCTGGCAGCTTTTCTGGTAAAAGTAATAGCCAGGATATTATCTGCAGAAGCTCTTTGCTGTGCCACTATCTCCAGAAATCTTTCTACCAGCACCTTGGTCTTTCCGGAACCGGCTCCGGCTGCCACAGAGATATTTTGGTCCAATTTGGTAGTAGCATCTATTTGCGCCTGAGTAGGTTTATAATCACTCATAAATTTCCTCCGTATCCTCGGTAGCTACGCTTAACCGATAACGACAAATATCTGCATAGGGACAATAAGCCGGACAAGCCTTTTTAGCCGGTTTAGCAGGAAAGGCCCCCGCCTTGATCTGTTTAACACAATAGGTAATACTGGCTTTAGCCGTCTGCAGTACCGTAGCCAATTCAGGTGCTCTGGATCTATTTAACCAATTCAGCTGCTCCTTCATGGTGGGCTGCCAGGCGCCTGCTTTTCTTTTCCCTTCCTTAAAGGAAAAATAACCTGCTCCTAAAATATTTTCTTCCTGTGTCTTGGCAAACTGTTCCACTGCCAACACATATAAGGGCAGCTGCAGAGCCTGTCCTTTACTTAGTTCTACCCCGGTAGGATAACCTCCGGTCTTGTAATCAGTAATCATATAATGAACACCATCAAAATCAATACGATCTATCTGCCCGGAGAATTTAATGGTTTCACCCTCTACCTCCAGCTCCAGCTGTGGCCAGGAATTGTCCGTCTGCCGGCCAAAGGGCTGCTCCAGATAATAGGGCAACAGATTCAACGTTTCCTGATTTTGGTAATCTCGTTCCATAGTCAGCCAATTGGACAGAGCTTGCAGCATATTTTTCTTTTCGTAATCAGCAAAGGAGGATTGGATAATTTGTCCTGCTGCTGAAAATTTAGCATACAAGAAATTAAAATCAGTTGCTAATTGCTGTTGCAATTTTTCTTCAGGATAATCATTCAGGTTCTTCTGTTTATACCGCCCCAGAAATTTGGCTACCGTAGCATGGAATAAATCTCCCCTGGTCGTTGGTTCCACCTCTTCCGTAAGCGGTGCCCAGGGAGCTGTCTGCCACACCCTGCCTGCTAAATAGGAAAAAGGACAAGCGATATAATTATCTAAAGCGGAGGCACTAAATTCCTTATAGGTACTTTCCCGGTCAATGTTGCCATTGTAAGGACTCTGCTCCGTCCACCTGCCAATATCTAAAGCTGCCAGCTTGCCAAAATCCCGGCCCAGATAATTTTGAGCCCAGGCTGCATCCTGAGATGCCAGCTTTTTATTTTGCACCAATATTTTTAACAAAGCTTGCACACTGGCACAATTCGACACATCCTCCTGCCAGCTGTAAACAGGTAAACTATCCTCTGTAAAATAACTCCTCAAATTTTCTAAATACGATGAAGCTCCTGCCCCATCGTCTGCAAAATAACTTAAGGTTAACTTTTTGGTAGCAATAGCCAAGGCTGCCCCAAAGAAAAATTGCTCCTGGTGCATGGCCATACTCGAAACTTTAAGTGGCACACCGGCTTTATTTAATAAATCCAACCGTTCCACATCGTTGTAAATCCAGTTTTCAGCTTTCAAACTGGGAAAGACACCTTCTCGCATACCTAGCAAAAAGACATAAGGAAAATTTACGCCTTGCAGGTTGGCAATTTCAGCAACCAGCACGCCATGAGATTTTTCCTCCTGTGTAGGGAGAAGAATTCCTCGGCTTTGTTCCTGCCAAAAAGCCAAAAAATCACCTAAACCAATTTTAGTGTTTGCCAGGCCGCTTTGTTCAAAGGCCAGCAGGAACTTTTCTAAAAGCTCTTCCACCGCTTGCTGGGAAGCTGCTAAAATTTTCAGCTGATCCATAGTCAGCTTATCCTGGCTGAAAGCTTCTCCCCACTTCTTTAGCAAGGACCACTTTTCCAAGGCAGCAGTCAGAAGGTCTTTTAATTCCTCCGGCGTATGCTTCTTGCTCAAGCTTTGCAACAAAGCAGTCAGCTCTGCCAATTTAGTTCCACCACAGTCCTGCTCAGCAAATTGTCTTAAACCCTGCACCGTGGCAAAAAATTTTTCATTGTAGCTTTCTTCCAGCTTTTCCCCATTAACACCATACAGTTCTCCGCATAAGGGATGAGCCAGTAATTTTTGCCAGGTCTGGACATCTTGAGGCAGTAGCGCTGTCTCAAACAAACGATTTAAAAAATCGGGCAACAATTGTCCGCTGAAATTTGTTACCTTTGCCAAGGTTGTGGGAATACCATACTCCGTAAATAAATCGGAAAAGCCATTGTAATCATCCAGATGGCGAACCAGACAAAGTATTTCTTCTTGCTTTATACCGGCCAAAAGCAGCTCCTTAATACCGGTTAAGACCATGCGCATTTCTTGTTCCAAGCTATATGCTTCCAATATCTGTATATTTTTATTAACAATAGGCTGATGCTTTTTACCCTGCCAGCTATCCACCAATTGCTGTAAATCAGCAGCTCGTTTGACGTGAGCTGTTTCCTGCCTGGCAGTAAAGCCTAGGCCGATTAAATCCTCGTAGGCTTGTCTGGTAGCTTCTGCCAAGGTTTCTTTATTTTTATCGTAAAACAATCCTACCGCAATATCACAGTATTTACTTAAGCTTTTAAGCAGCTCCAATTGTAAGCTGTTAAATTGATAGAACTCTGTGAAATACAATTTTTGCCAAGGCAGCTTTGCCTGCCCCTGCTCCAACAGATTAATTGCCAAACGATATAGACCATCCACATCATAAAAAGTGCTCGCCTGCAAACGTTGGCTATAGGTCTCATAGATAAGTGCAACCTCTTGATCCTTCAAGGCCAGGTTGGCAGCTCTTTCCCAATGCTCCAAAGCAATTTTTAATTGCTCAGCTGTCACTTCACCTCTAGCCAATTCTCCGATGAAAGCTGTAAAGCTTTTGGTAAATCCACTCTTGTCAACCAAACCGGCAAAATAAGTAAGCTTGCCTGCCTCCCGCAGCTCCAGGAGAATTTGTTGCACAAGCATTTCCTGAGCAGCACGGGAAATACGCACAAAATTTCCTGCATAGTTATTAAGACGTAAAATTTCATTAGGCAGATAATCTATAATAGCAGAACGGGCCGTGCCTGCTTTATTTACTTCCTTACTAAAATATCTGCCCGGTACCACAATAAGAGCCTGGCCATAAGGATATTGGCCAGCCTCTTTAATAAAATCATAACGTTTAGTTTCACCCAAAGGTAAGCAATATAAAGTTTGCATTTTCTGCCTCCCTCTTATCATACACTCCTATTTTAACATATCAGAGCATAAATAAAAGAATCAGTATAAGAAAAAAGCTCCTCATGATGAGGAGCTTGGCAAAACCGTTTATCTGAATTCCACTTTCACATGCTGTCTATCTACTAAGCGTTGATATTTATATTTAGGATAACCAACTAACAGACAACCAACAATATTTTGTTTTACAGGAATTGCCAACAAGTCACGCAGCGGTTGATAATTTTCCTGAGCACAGGTTTGAATGAAGCCCATAATGGTCGTACCCAAACCAATGGTAGGAGCAAACAGCTCTGCGTAAGCAAAGGTCTGTTCACAATTGCTAATGCCTGTGGTATTCAAGCGTCTTGCTAAAGCGAAAATCATCTGCTGGCCATTTCGGGCAATGATATCAACTTTTCTATCTCTATATACTTGCAGCACCTTAACAAAATATCTTTTGCGAGGAGAGTTGGCAGCGATTTCTTCCTCCATCCACTGTGCTGTTAATTCAGCAACCTGATGAATTTTTTCTTTATCAGAAATTACCAGGTAATACAGACCTTGAGAATTAGCCGCAGTAGGCGCATATCTGGCAGCATCCAAAAGCTGTCTGATTTTTTCTTCAGGTACTAATTCCGGTTTAAAATTTCTTATGGACCGTCTCATGCGTAAAAAATTTAATGCTGTTTTGCTATCCAAGGTTTCCATGGGCAAGGGCTCTTGCTCATCAATGGGACAACGCGTATTAATCAAAGCGCCCTTGGGGCAAACCGATACGCAATGTCCGCAAGACATGCAAGACATTTCGCTAATTGCATAAGGCCCCTTTGGTCCCATCTCAATGATACAGCTGGGACAAACCGTAGCACAGATTCCACATTTAATACATTTTTCTTGATCAGCCCTTATTAGGTTACACATGTTAACACCTCGACCCTGTGAGAAAAGTTCTTATGTCTTCATTCTAACACAAATTGCAACTTTATGCTAAAAGAGCCGGACGCTAGTCCGGCTCAAATCTTTAATGGCTCCCCGAGTAAGACTCGAACTTACAACAACTCGGTTAACAGCCGAGTGCTCTACCGATTGAGCTATCGGGGAATGTTTCAACGTGTGTTATTATACACTAAAGATTTTTTACTGTCAAATGATAAATATCTCCTTTAGTTGTTATTTTTTTTTGCAAGAAATGTTGACAAAATTTTCTTGCACAAAAATGTGATACTCTTGTTCATTTCACGTTGTATAGCGTCAACATATTTTGTAAATCTTGTCCAAAATATATTGCGCCTACTAAAAAAAGTGTTATAATATACAAAGATAAGGGCGTTAATTATTTGTTTGCAATTATTGCGCTTGAGCCCAAATTTAAGGAGGTCAAAAAAATGGTTGTAACGAAAGAGAAAACTGCAACAAAAAAGGTTGCTAAGAAGGCTGCTCCTAAAAAGGCTGCTGTAAAGAAAGTTGCTAAGAAAGCCGCTCCTAAGAAGGCTGCTGCTCCTAAGAAGGCCGCTCCTAAAAAGGCTGTTGCTAAGAAAACAACTGCTAAAAAAGCCGCTCCTAAAAAAGTTGCTGCTAAGAAAACAACTGCTAAAAAAGCCGCTCCTAAAAAGGCTGTTGCTAAAAAAGCTGCTCCTAAAAAAGCCGCTGCTAAAAAGGCCGCTCCTAAAAAAGCCGCTGCAAAGAAGACAACTGCAAAGAAATAATTAAACGAATCAAAACTACCCGTATAACGGGTAGTTTGTTCTTCGGCTATAAGCCTCATGTCCCGCTTGGGGCTGAAGCCCCGTCGAGAAAGAACTACCAACCGCACTACATTTCACAGCAGCCCCTGCTCAGG